>Ga0256839_1000148_pt1 | contig 92373 bp, 141 predicted proteins | sample 354166metaG_FD_185968 | JGI IMG/M metagenome (GOLD analysis project Ga0256839, IMG submission 185968) | Hydrothermal vent microbial communities from Mid Atlantic Ridge, Atlantic Ocean - 354-166 | ecosystem: Environmental > Aquatic > Marine > Hydrothermal vents | place: Atlantic Ocean: Mid... | reverse complement strand
TTGTGGTGGTGGTGCTGGTGACTGGTATTGTCAACTAAATGGGCTGGGGGGCTTCGGCCCCCGGCTTTTGACTCGTTAAGGAGGTAACAAATATGAGTCTCAGACAGAATGCGGTACAGCAGGTCAAGATTGCGGCTGTGGCGGGGACCACGGCGGCCACAAATATCGCGGTGGCCGGTATCGTCAAGAATGAAGACGTACTGCTGGGTGTGTATAACGTTACTGATCACGCGATGGTCACTGATTTTTCGATTACCAGTGACGGGAACATCCAGTCGGCTGCTACTGATACGTCCCTGAAGAGCCTCCTGGTTTTCTGGGGAGATCTGTCGGCGGGTTAAAAGAATTAATTGAGGTCGGTGGTCTGAAATTGATTTCAGGCCACCGACCCATTCATCTGAGGAGGCGTTATGAGTGTAGTCAAGTATGCCTACGCAAAGCTGGCCTACGGCAGAACGTACAAAACGCATCTGGCCGGTAGGACAGTTGTTTTCGAGGCCGGGAAAGAGTATACGCTGACCCGGAAGGAGTACAACGAGCTGGTGAAGCGAACTACTCAGGATGAGAAGCAGGCCAAGATTTTTGAGATGCGGTTGGTAGATCCCCCTAAGCCGAAGAAGGCTAAGAAAAAGAAGAAAAAGAAGTCGGAGACTGAGTAATGGCCTTGGATGTAACGGTCGGCGGACCAGATGCTACGAGCTACGTGACGGTGGCTGAGGCGGATAGCTACTTGGCAGGACGTAGTTCGTTGCAGGCGGCCGGGTGGCACGATCTAACTGAAGCACTCAAAGAACCTAGAATCCGCCTGGCAGCAACATTGCTTGACAGATTACCCTTTCGGGGCGTGCGAGCTTGTTTGGAGCAGGCGTTGGCCTTTCCTAGGCTGCTTCGTAGAGACTCTCTGTATGGTCAGGGTGACTCCGATACGGTAGCTGGAAGGTTCGACACCTACGCTGATGTCACGGCAAAAGCTACTCAGTTGGGAACAACGGCTCCTGGTGTTCCTCAGCTGGTAAAGGACGCGCAGTGTGAGTTGCTTTTTCAGGTGGCGCATCCTTTGTATGACCTTGACGCTGATACGACGGAATCTCTTGAGGCGGATAGGGGCATTGCCAGCGTAAATTTGGCTGGTCAGATCGACATCGCATTTGATCCAGCTGAGTCTGCGGTTAATCGGGCTATGACCCAGCTGCTGGGGGATGATGTTTTGGTCCCGATCATGATTGTCAGGGCGCTTCTGCATCCGTACCTGGCAAAGATTAGGGGAAGAGTCGTTGGCCGGGTTACGTGATCAGATCGTAGCTGCCAGCAGGCGTGCCATCAGGCAGATCGACAGCCTGATGACCGATGTTACGTATCGAGTAGAATCCGGTGGCGGGGTGGACCCAGACACTGGAGATTACACAGAACCTACAGTATCTGATACATCCGTTCGGGTGCTTATGACTAGCTACTCCTGGAAGGAATTGTGGTCTATGCAGGGGTATGAGCAGGGGGACATGAAGGCATTGATGGAGAGGACTAGCAGCGGTATTACCCCATCAGTGGATGGAAAGATTGTGGATGGGTCGGGCAATGAGTGGGAAATCGTTGATATTCGCTCTGATCCGGTAGAGGTCCTGTGGATTATGCAGCTGAGGAGACTCACATGATCCACATGAACTTTAAGGTAGATGAAGAGTACACACGGGCAAAGAACAGGATGGGCAGAATGTCCGAAGCTGATATTACTCGTCCTGCGAGGAAGATTGCTCGGTATGCGATTCATACGATATGGGAGCGTGTGCTTACTCAGCAGATGGATGTAAATGATAGACCTCTGGCTGCTTGGTCTGCCGGGTATGCTGAATGGAGGAAGACGCATCCTGGTAAGTACCCAGGTAAAATCTTGGCCTATACAGGGAAGATGCTGGAGAGCGTGCGGTGGTATTGGAGAAAGAGGACTAGAACTCACGCTAAAATTAGGATACGTCCGGCGGGGGCTCGGGCAATGAAACTGCTTGACATCCATCATATGGGTAAGACTGGGAAGGTACGTGAATGGTTTGGTCTTTCCCCACGCGACAGGCGAACTATTAGGAAGTTTGGTGATAAGGTAATCGCTGATGAATTTGAGAAGCGCAAATGAGTACGGTTAATTTCTACGATTGCATCAGACTGGTTCTACAAAATGTTGCGTCTGGCTCTGCTGTGGATACTGTTTTTCAGGCAGAATATGGTAGGGCCGCGACCGTTGGTCTTGGGAAGACTAGGAAAGAGCTTGGGGATTCAAGCCTTCCGGCCCTTGGTATCACTGACGGGGATGAGCTTCCGGTGCCTGATGATACCGGGGACTCTTCTGCTATTGGTGAGCTGACTAGTTACAGGGAAGTAGTGATCTTCACGGTTGTGGAGCGTGGGAAGCATATTGAAGTGCTAAACAAAGTGGAAGCAGCGCTTGTTGACACGTTCCACCGGCAAAACCTTGGAGGTTTTCGGTTTGAGTATTTTGGGACTGACAGCGATTATGATTCTGATCAGGAGACTGCGGCCAGAGCGTTTTCGTTCAGAGTGACCTACACTAAGTACACACTGTAGGAAAGGAGCTTGAGATGGGACAGGCACAGGGAAGTAACAGTCGTTGTGCGATTCTGACTGAGACTACTTGGGGGACGGTGGCGTCGGCTAATGCGACTACTAGAAAGGCGTTGGTTATCCCGTTTGTGACCGAAGGTATGGCTTACAGTCGTGGCCTGGTTGAGGACCCGACTATTACTTCCGCCAGAGACTTTCTAAAGTCCGGGCGGGGGGAAGTGGATTCTGCCGGTGACGTAAACGTGAGGATGAACTATAACGCCCATGGTGAGCTTCTGCGTCATGCTCTTGGTGGGTACACTGTGTTCGAGGTGCATGAAATCACGGTCGGAGTAGGTGAGGCTGCTACGTTTACGGCAGGACTGGCGGTGTCTGGAGCTGGTACGTCGGCCGGAGCTACAGGGATTATTCGTTCCATCGACACCGCCAATGCGAAGCTATACGTGGTGGTTACTGCCGGGACGTTTGCCGATCTGGGGACTCTGACAGATACTTCCACAGGATCTGGGACTCAGACTGGTGCAAGTGTGCAGGTAGCCTATGCTCATAGGTACCGCATCGGTGATCCTTCGGATATGATCGGGTTTACCTTCGAGAAGATGTTCAAGTTCTCCACTACCAGCTATGCCTTTCATCAGTACCCTGGGTGTCGTGTGAATCAGTGGTCGTTGAATATGGCATCGTCCGGTCTGGTTGAGGCTACGTTTGGGCTGATCGGGAAGACTGAGGTCAACCCTGTTCCTACCGGAACTACAGCTTATGATGCGTCTTCTCTGGCAAACGGTGCATCCGCCAATATCGACGATCTAGACCACGTGGCATTCGACAACTTTGACATCCAGATTCTGACAGAGGCTGGTTCGTCTGCTGTGGGTATGGCTACTGAGCTTACGTTTCAGTTGAGCAACAACCTGGACGGTGGCGTTCGGGCTATCGGTGGGCAGGGTGCTCGTGCAGATCTCCCTGTTGGTAAGGCCAAGGTGTCTGGGAACTTTGGGGCGCGTTTCAGCGACCTGACGATGTACAACAAGGCCCTGGATCATACTGACTCCAGTCTACGCTGTATCCTGGATAAGTCTGGGTCGGCGTGGGGCGGTTATGGGCAGTCCGGTGGAGAGGTGATGGACATTTATCTCCCGAACCTGGTGTTCACCCCGCAGGCTCCGGCGGTTGACGGTCCGCAGGGTATTACGATCAGTCTGGACTACGAGGCGTTCTATACTCCTGGGCAGGCTGAGACCACGATGGAAGTATGGCTGCTGAATCAGATTGCTGACTACTCGGCCGTGTACGGTGGTGCTGAGTAATAGCGGATAAGGTGGGGAGGGGGATTTCCCCTCCCCCCTGAAATTGATTTCAGGACACAGACTGGAGGCGAGTGATGGGAATTAAGATCGGGAAGGCTGTAAAGATCAAGCGTCAGATTGAGACTTACGACGAGGACGGCGAGCTGAGGGTAGTGGATGTGTGGTTTAAGGTTCTTCCGCCGACCAAAGCCATGGCGCAGAAGATTGCTCAATTCAAGGATAATCCAGAGGATTTTGATATTGAGCAGGTTTTTGCCCCAGATGAGATTGCTCCACTGATCAAGGGTTGGGGCGGGTTCGATGATGGTGAGCTAGACGAGGCTGCCACCGAGTTGGCCAGGCAGAAGGCTATTGCCGACGGTATGTCTCCGGAGGAGGCCGTTGAGATCGAAGTATATAAGCCTCTTCCGTGTAATAAAGAAAATCTGACAGCGATGTGTAATCAGTACCCTTCTATCCACGCCATCATCATTGGGTGTCTGTATGAGGCGGTTCCGAGGAGACTGGAAGAGTCCACAAAAAACTCATTGACCTCGCCCGCTGGCATTTCGGACCAGAAGGGGCAAGATACTGTGTAAGAGCCTGCGGCGAGGGGGTGCAGCGAGATAAGATCACGGAGCACGGGAAGCTTTGTTTGGAGTGTGACAATAGGAGGCCATTGGTCGATCCTGACAATGAAGATGCCTGGAAGGTCTTCAATGCCTGCTCGACTCAGTGGATCAGGGCTGGTATGGAGGGAGTCTGTACCGGCCTTTTTTACCCCAGCCTGGAAGTAGTACTTAACCTGTATGGATTGACGGGAGAGGATAGGACAGATTGTTTTGAGAGGGTGAGAATCCTGGAGGCGGAAGCTCTCTCGGCAATGGCGGAGGCCAGGCGTCAGGCACAGCCCACCGACTCTGAATGAGAGAGGCGTTTACATAATGGCAAAGTACAGGACTACCATTGAGATTGATGTAAATGTAGACGGCATCCAGGAGATTCGGGCTGTAAAGGCTGGGATGGAGGGTGTTGAGCGGTCAGGCAGGAGGGCCGCCAAGGGCGTCAGTAGCAGTATGGATAAGACGTCCAAGACCCTCAGGAATCTTAGGAATCAGATTTTGGCTACGGCTGCTGCGTGGGGGGCGTGGCGGGTGGCCTCTAACGTTGTAGAGATTGCGGCTGATTTTGAGCAGGCTATGGCCAAGGCTGCTTCTGTGGCCGGGGCGATGGCCGATGAGCTTGAGCAGATGACTATGCAGGCCCGACTGTTCGGTCGGGAGACTACATTTCTTGCTAGTCAGTCTGCTGATGCGTTTTACTCTCTGGCGTCTGCCGGGTTATCGGCCAAGGAGTCCATGGATTCGTTGGCCGGTACTATGCTCCTAGCCGGTGCCACTGGTGAGAAGGTTGGGGATGCTGCCGAGCGCGTCACTGCGGTGATGCGCGCTTTTCGTATGGAGGCGGTGGAGACCAACCGGATCGCCAATGTGATGGCTGAGACCATCGCTTCCTCCCCTGCAACCCTGACTCGTCTTGGGTTGGCCTTCAAGTATACAGCTGGACTTACGAAGTCTTTCGGTTGGCAGATTGAGGACACAGCTGCCGCTCTTGGACTGCTGCATCGTGCAGGGTTCTTTGGTGAGATGGCCGGTGTGGCGCTCAGAGCCGCGTTGGTGCGCCTTGTTCGTCCGATGAATATGACGCGGGAGGGGCTGAGGGACCTAGGGCTTACAGCGTCTGAGGTCAATCCAGAGCTGCATGATATGGGAGAGCTGCTGGATACGTTCGCTGAAAAAATGGATATTGCAGCGAACTCTACAAAGCCTTTCAAGCAGCAAGTGCTGGACGTGAACAACGCGATGTTCTCGATGACCAAGATTGTAGGTCAAGAGGCGTTGCCTGGTATGTTGGCGTTGATCATGCAGGGCGGGGATGAGTGGAGGAAGTTTAGGGACCAGCTGTATGGTACTAAGAAGGCTGGCGAACAGTTCGTCATGATGATGAACACAATGAAGAGTCAGTTCATCATCTTGAAGTCGGCTATGCAGGAGTGGGCTATCGCTGTGGTCACCCCGCTCTCGGATGCTTTAAAAGCTCTGACCGCAGCTGTTGCGGATCAGGTAAAGAGCATGTCGGAGAGGATTGATCAGGATGCCAACAATATAAAGAGAACGTTCAGGCAGTTCGTTGTGGATGCCATCAAGTGGTCTGGGGACATGGTGGCTGCCACACAGCGGGTACTGGATTCGCTGGCTCCTATTGCGTCTGCCTTCTTTACTATTCTGGGACGTATTTATGGGGTGATGACGGCCATACCTAAGGAGATCGCTGCGGTTGGGATTATTGGTTTCCTGATGTTCGGTACCAAGGGCCGCATCATGATTCTGGCCGCCTTAGGGTGGGTCAAGATGTTGGATGATCTGCTGGGAGATTTCGGGACCAGTATGAAGGAGATCCTGTCAGATTCGTCCAAGGTCAACGACAATTGGAAGGCGGCTCAGAACAACGTCACTATTGTGATGAAGGTGCTCAAAGAGGATTCCAGTGACGTACTGTCGCAGCTACATGATATGGTAGGGTTCAGTAAGGAGTTTGGTACTACGTGGAAGGATCTGCTAGACGTGCTGTCGGCAGACCCTGCCAATCTTGCCGAGACTCTTCCTGAGAGACTGAAGAAGCAGTTTATTGATTCGGCAGGAAGCGTTGAGGCTGGGTACAAAAAGACAATCAAGATTGTTAGGGCATCGTTGATCAAGTTGGGAGATGATGGCGATGAAATTGCATCCAAGCTGAAGACTACCCTGGCTAGGGGCGGGCGGGAAGGTCCGCTTGAGTGGCTGAAGCAGGCCCTTAAGGACACAGAGGTCAGTGTCCAGGAATACCTTGATCCTAAGAAGTTCCTGGCTCGGATTGAGAATATCAAGAACATTTTGCAGGACACCAGTATGGTGCTTCCGCCAAATGTCTTCAGAAGCGTCTCGTTGCAGATCTCTGGGGCCGGACGGAAGTTCAGGCAGGAGATCAAAGCGGCTGCTGAAGAGTACAAGACAGGTATATTGGAGAAGGGTGAGACTGAGGAACAGGCAGCAAAGGCTTACAGGGACGCTGTACTAAAGGCTACTGATGATTACCAGAAGGCCTATGAGGCGGCACAGTCTCAATATGCTGAGAGTCTTGAAGAAGTAGTAAATGTAGAGAAGGCTAGGGTCCAGGCTAGTATCACAGAGCTAAAGGCCCTGGTGGCGCGCGGGCAGATTGATGCAGACAAAGCTGAAGAGCAGCTTGAGCGTAAACAGAAGCGGTTGGAGAACCTAGCAAAGATACTAGATCCTAGAAGGATGTCGGCTGAGTTTATGTTTAAGTTCCCTCCGGCCAGGGCTTCGCAGGCAGCGTTTGTTGATCCTGATGCTGAGAGGGCTTTTAAGGACTACGCCGAGCAAGTGCGTAGGACTGTCCAGCTGACCCAAGCGTCTGTGGATGAGATTTCCAACCTTCAGGCTCGGTACAAGATTGCTGAGTGGCTTGGGATGGGGGCAGAGGCAGCTGAGCTGTTTGGGAAAGATCTTTCGTCTCTGAGTGGGATTCTGGCTAGCGTGGTTCCAGAGGAGGCTAGGAAAGAAATCATTGAGCTGTTTGAAAACTTGCAAAAAATCGAACAGTTAAAGTTAGATAAGGCTGTCAGTAAGCAGGCAGATGCTCTGACACTTGAGGCACAGTTGCTGGGAGCTGTTGGGGTGGAGATGTATAAGCTCCAGGCGGCTCAATGGTTGATGAATCGTGGTATTGAGGAGGGCACAGCTCTCTATGACCAATACATAGCTGCTATGTCCAGGGTCATGGAGCATCAAGATGAAATTAATTTCAGGAAGAGTGCTCAGAATTTGATGATGCCTCAGCTGGACCGGACGGCCTTTGGTAATGCTTATATGGAAGTGATCAAACGGTACAGAGGGCTGCTTGAGAAGGCTACCTCTGAGGAGGAAAAGGCACAGCTGGGGGCTGAGCTGTTTGGAGAGCTAAGTGCCCTTTCTGCTCAGTTCCGTGAGGATGAGCTTCAGAAATGGGAGGAGTATGCTTCTGCTTGGCGGGATATTTTCATGGGACCCACGTCTGAGTACGAGCAGATGTTTGGTGATCTTGGAGATGTATCCTCCAAGTATTTTGACAATGAGAGGAAAAAGGCGGCTGCGCAGGCCAAGTATATGCAGAAGATGGCCAAGGAGCGCATCAAGGATGAAAAGGCGCTGGCTAAGATCCTGGCTGATATTGAAAAGTGGAAGATCAATCAGGAGAGGAAAATCGCCCGTGATGAGCGTAGTAAAAAGCTGAAGGATACAAAGACCTTAGTCCAGGCTGAGCATCAGATCATTCTGGAGGATACAAAGAGGTTCAGCGAGTTGGATCTTGAGACCAGGATGAACTACGAAAAGCAGGCTTTGACTGAGATTGGTTTGAACTCTGATGCTATGGTGGCGATCAGGCGGCAACAGTTGGATCTTATGGTTGAGGCCATGCAGTCTGCCGGGGTAGAGGAGGCTGCGATTCAGGAATGGAGGCTCCAGAAAGAGCGGGAGCTGGATGCAGAGATTTGGGCTACACGGACGAAGCACACGCAGGATCTTTTGAATGCTACGTCCAATCTGTTCGGAGCCATGCAGGGATTGTTTGCAGAGCATACTGCTGCGAATAAGGCTTTTGCTGTAGGGTCGATTATTACAGACACCGCCACAGGGATTATGAAAGCATTTCAGCTTCCGTATCCGATGAATTGGATGCAGGCAGCTGCGGTGGCAATTACCGGGGCTACGCAGTTAGCAAAGATTGGCGGCAGCGGCGACACGTCTGTAGGCGGAAAGGCCCCGCCTGACATTCCTCCATCGGATACGTTTGTTGGGGATGTAGGTGCCACGTCTCTAAGGGCCATGGCTGTGGAGCAGGATGATCGGCTTTCTCAGGAACTATTCAGACTGCGGGTGGCCATCAGCGAGCTTTCCACGGTTATGGAACGTAATACTAGGCTGTGGGGCGCGTGGTTTTCCGGTCAGCCTACGGCTGGGTCTACTCTTGGTGGGCCGACCGGTCTTCCTGGCACAATGTCTACTCGGGCTACGAACCCGTTGAGGATGGGGTCTGACGTATTTCGGGACGCGTCTGATGTCTTCGACGAGATTTTCGATAAACTCTTGATTCCAGACTGGTTGGATTTCTTGAACATTATGGAGTGGTCCACCAAGTTGGTTGGAAGCTCCCTGGGAGGGTTGGATAAAGCTTTGACCGGCGGGAAGATGAAATTGAAGACTCAGATCCTGCGCGGCGTCCATGAAATGGCCTACCAGTTTGGTGAGCAGTTCTACGTTGAGATGTACCAGCAGGCTAAGTCTGGGAAGAATATCTTTGGAAGCAGGAAAACAAAATGGAGAACGGATACTCTGGACGGTGGTTTCCAACAGCAATTCAACGAGGCCCTTCGGTCGATGGAGGAGATGCTCACTGAAGCAGGAAGAACTCTGGGTATAGACGTTCAGGACTTCCTTGGTGATTTCACAAGGTCAATGTCGATCAACATCAAGGGGTTAGATGCGGACTCCATAACCAAGGTGATGGCAGAGTGGTTCGGGGATACGTTTAACCTAGCGGTTGAGCACCTGTTCTCTGATATTGGGCTTAGTATTGATAGGTTCAAGAAGGAGGGTGAAGAGGCTTCGGAAACGTTTATCAGGTTGGCTACTGATGTTGCCTCTGTTGAGTTTGCTTTCAGGCAGATTGGTGTTTCGCTGGACAACATTATCCCGGCGTTGCAGGGGTTGGACAGTGTTGACTCTGGGACTAGGGCCGCAAACCTGATTCAGTTCACGTCTGATCTGATTGGAAATCTTGGCGGTGACCTTGATAGTGCTCTGTCGGTGATCGCTGGGTTCTCTGATGCCGTGTATTCTGAGTTTGATGCTCTTCGGATCAATATGGAGATCGGTGTCAGTGCCGTCACCGGGATTCTTGAGCAGGCCGGTGTAGAGCTGACAACTGTTACAGCAGAGAACTTCCGAAAGGCGTGGGAGGCTGCTTCGCAGAGTGGGCTTAGTGTTGAAGCTGCGGCGCTTTGGATGCAGGCTGGGAATGCACTAAGTGTGTATTTGGATCTCCAGCAGGATTATAACGATAAGATCAGAGAATACCAGGACATTATTGACGAGACTAAGGTTTCCAAGGCTGTCCGTGATTATGAAAAGATCGTGCGGAGGTATGAGGATGCCTTGAGTAAGATGGTGGATGGGACCAGGGAGAAGGCGCTGGTCTTTGAAGCCTATGTATCTGAGTTTGTGGGATTGCAGCAGGATATTGCCGATTCGGTAGATGGTATCCTTCGACCGTTTGAGGACTATTTACAGTTTGGTGGCGGTGACTCTATGGCCCGAGATATTCGGGATACATACATGGAGGCTGAGGCTGCTATCCGTGATCTCCAAGATTTGAATGCAGCTACCACTGAAAATATCCTCTTGGTTCAGAAGGCTCGGGACAGGAAGATCCTGGATATTCAGAAGGGCTATTTTGATAAGCTGGAGGATATAACGAAGAGTGCTCTGTCTGATCTGTTAGATTCGTTGAGTGGCTTGTGGGATCGGATGCAGGGCTGGTATCAGTTGGTGCTGGGGGATGACCTGTATGCTTCCACCCAACGGACTTCCCTTCAGGGACGCCTTCAGAGTGCAAATTTTGCCTCTACAGAGGATTATCTGGAGGGCTTTGGTCAATGGCTGGATCTGTATATCGACTACACACAGAAGCAAATTGACGCTCTTAAGGAAAACGCTGAGGCTTCGCGTGAGGCGTCTCTTCAGATTGCTGATACTATTAGGACTATGAGTCTGGATCAGGCTTTGGCTCCCAGTGTATCGGCTGAGGGGTATTGGGCTGAGTACAGAAGATTGGCTGAGCAGGCGGCTGGTGGGGACGCTGATGCAAAGCAGGCATTTGCTGACTTCGTGTCCAGTCAGTTCCTTCCGTTTATGCGGACGTTCATGGGCTCTGATGCTGGTTCGTACCAGGCGCTGTTCAGGGACGTGGTTGACGAATTGAAGAATATCGGAGGTCTGGATGAGAATCTGAAATTGATTTCAGATCCTACGGTAAATGCGTTGGAGCAGCAAACTGCTATCCTGGAAGATGGAAACAATCTGATTCGGGATCTTCTTGATACAATGGCAAAGAACACTGGGATTCAGACTGAGTATGTGACTGAGTTGAAGGGTGGATTTGGGGCTATGACTGAGCTGTTGGCTCAGGCTAGAACTGAGCTGGCTGCTATTTCGGCAAATACAGGAACAGAGGGGATTCTCAGTTCTGACAGTCCGTTGAGCATCTTGTCTGATGCTACTGTTACACAGATGATCATGGATCGGACTGAAAGAAATCCGTTTCACAGGATCATCACAGCATTGAATACTAGCAACAACCTGTCGTTGATGGATCAGCTGACCAGTATGGAGACGCAGGAGGCGCAGGCGTGGAATGCTATGCTGGACGCCCAGGCTCTGGTAAATCGGGAAGAGCAGGAAACACAGTCTATCCTGGCCTCGATTGCGGAGGTCCAGGACCGTCTTGCCAGTTACGCTGCTACTGGCGTAGAGGATATGCAGGCTTATCGTGAAGAGCTTGCTAACATTCCCACCGGACGTAGTGGGGAGTGGATGGGGCTGGGTGGTGGGCTACGAGGGCTGTCGCAGGATACTCTGCTCTCAAATATCTCGAAGTTTGCTGCTGAGGCAGCTACCAATCTTGGGTACACCCGGGACTCTCAGTTCTACGCTGACATGGTAAATGCTCTCAAGGCGGCTATGTTTGAGAGCTTCGGTGGGCGGTGGTCTGTTGATGATGCCAAGTCGATTTCGTTGGAAGTGATTGACCAGTATATTCAGAAGCAGCAGGTGTTGGCTTCGCAGGAGGGGGATGCGTACAAGCGAGACACAGAGCTGTTGGCTAATCTGATGGCTCAGTTGGCAGTGCAACAGGGCCAGGGGATAGGTTCTGAGGCGTGGGCTCGGCAGGAGTATGAAGCCTCTGTGGAATCCTGGAATATAGTGCATGCTTCGGCAGAAGAGCTGCGGGATGTGCTGAGGGAAGTGCATGGATTTGTGATTGACGAGTTGAAGTGGATTGCTGGTAACAAAGTACAGACCGGGCTTACCTCTTCAGTGACCTTGCCAAGCGCTGCGTCTGGCGCATGGGACACAAGCGCGCTGGGTGGGATGCGTGGCATTAAGGGGGACGGCAGGTCAGACGGATTCCTGGCCGTGTTGCATCCGAATGAGATGGTTATTTCGGAACGACACGCCGGGAAGGTACGAGAGCTGATGAGGCTCTATGGACTGTCGGATGACTATGGGGTTCCGAGCTATGCCTTTGGGACTTGGGACACAAGTGGATCTTTCCCCACGAGTTCGCCAGCTAGCTTGCTCAGTTATAGTGGCCCTTCTGCGGAGGCTATCGGAAGTGCAGTGGCTAGAAACTTGGCAATGTTTCAGAGTGGAGACGGGTCTACTGTGGTGAAAGTGTATCTTGGTAGCGATGAGGTCACTGATATGATCGTGGATAGGGTAAAGTATGCTTTGCGGTCGGACGGTGATTTTGTAGATTCGGTTAGGAGAGTCTAGTGGCAGTTCAAACGATCAAGACGCTTCTTCAACTTGCTGGGGTTACGTCAGCAGCCGTGCCTGACGCTGTGGATGTTATGTCTGTAACTCCGCAAAATGTATTGACAGAAGGTTTTGATAAGAATGACGTGGTCAGGATCGGGGATGATGGTTCAGAGGAGCGGATTGAGTTTGGATCTTCCACCCCAGAAATCATTGTGAAGTTGCAGTGGACCTATCTTTCGGATGCGGATGCTGGAACGTTGATGGAGTTCTGGGTAGATCCTATGAAGGGTAGGGGGAAGATCAGAACTTTTGTGTGGCAGCACCCTACAGAGGGTGGGGGGACCCAGCAGTACGTAGTGAGATTTGCCAGTAATATACAGAGATCATTGAACGCAGTAGGCCATTTTGGCATTGCCACAATCAGCCTCAAGATCATCGGGTGGTACAACTGATGCGTCAGTTTTCTTCTACGATTCAGGCAATCGTTGATGCCGAGCAGAAATATAAAGCCTCGTGGCTTTTCACTGTCACGACTGTTGCAGGGACACGCTATTACTGGTCTACGTCTACTGTAGATGCGGCGGACAAGATTGGTGATGGCATTTATCTGGAAGATGCAGTAACTGTTGGCGGCGGGGACGGTGTTGCTACCCAAGCTTTTGAGTTCAAGATCGTTAAGTTTGGTGGGGTGACTCTTCAGCGCCAGAAGAATGAGTTTGGTCTGATCTCTCCCTCCAGAATGAACTTTTCTGTCACGAATAAGGGGAACGTTTTAAGCTCTGAGGATTTTGAGGGGGCATCAGTCTGGGTTGATCTGGCCATGTCTGATGGGATAGATCCGAGGGCCCATGTGGTCAGGAGATGGCGGTTCAAAGCTGTTTCCGTAGACTCTAATTATGAGCAGCTAGACTTTGTATGCGAAGATTTCTTCCAGCAATACTTAGAGGGCTACTACCCTGAAACATCTTTAATCGCAGAGGCATTTCCTGATACGAATACGTCTCAGGATCTATGTGTTCCAGTAACGTTTGGGGCTGCGTATATCCCATTGGTTCCAGTGTATACAGGGGGTACGAGAGTCTACTTGGTTGGGAAGGTTGTTGGCGGAAGCACTGTATCTGTGGATAGGGTACGGACTCCTAGGAATATAGCTGGAAAAGTAGAATGGGTTGTTCCAACTGATGCTAGCTGGGTGGACAGTGGAACTGTAGTAGGGGCTGACGGGGTCTCGTACCATGTTGGATACTTAGACACCGGTATTGGTGGAGCCCCGTTGTGGGTATCTGGGGATAAGTTTGAAGCAGTTCCAACCAGATTTACAATGTCCAACGGGACTTATACAAGCACCAACCCAGCACAGATTGTGTACCAACTCCTACTAGAGTTTGGTATTTCAGAGACTGATATTGATCAGCAGTCTGTAACGGATGCCACTGCATGGTTTTCCTCACGTGGCATTGAAATGGCGGGGGGTTGGTGGACTAGACAAGAGCGTAAAAATGTTCTGGCGAACCTATTGAATCAAGCTGGAATGGACCTAGTCTGTGGTGAGCAGATTGAGTTTAAGCCTTTTGATAATACGTCTGTTGCAACGGTGGATTCTACTGTTGTGATCGGCAGACGCAAGGGCGAAGGGTCTTTTAAGTACAAGAAAAAAGATGTGCGGAAGATCCCCAACGCTGGTTATGTAGCCTGGCAGGAAGCCACTGATTCCATTGACGCATTGTTGAAAGACGGTGTTACGGTGGACGGGGCTGGGGATAAAAAGCAAGACAAGGCAGTTGAAATCAATTTCATCCATGATCAGACACAGGCCTTGAAGCTAGGAATGTTGGTGCTTCAGCGTCAGCTTCTTAAGCAGGCTGATCTGTCATTTACTGCCAAGGGTATTCTTTTGTCCCTTGATCCAACAGACACCATCACTGTCAGTGACTCTTTGTACGGTCCGACTGGGGTAACGTTCAAAGCTTTGGTGGACTCTGTCACTGTAGCCAGTGATCTAAGTCTGAAGATCAAAGCTTCTCATTTCTACAAAGTATCCAGTGGTCCTACGTCGTATCTGGATGATTATGATTCGCTGGTATTGACGGGGGCTATTTGGCAGACTGATAGCTCTGACGCCTATTCTCCAATTACGGCCGGGCCGGATAATGATGGGACGTCTGACACTGCTCCGAACTGGGTACCTGGACCATTTCGTGTAGGTAACGCGGTCAACTTTATTAGATTGGACCCGACAGAGACAAGTAGGAATGGTCCAGTTCTTAGAATGACCACTACTGGGGTGAATAAGATTGTGCTGGGGGATCTCTATGATGAACGTAGCTTGGTAGATGCCTACGGCCTTTTAGGGAAGGATGCGGCAGGGGCAGTGGCCTTTGAAATCTCGACAGATAGAACTAAGTTGTCGGCTTTTGAGTTCGATCAGAATGCTCTTACCTATGGATCTCTAGGTACTCGTCTTGGACTGGGTTACGAAGTGACTGATGGGGTATATGGAGTTTGGGCCGGGGCGGAAAGTTTCAATGCAGCTCCATTTAGTGTTTCATCTGATGGAGCCTTAAAAGCTACAAATGCTACAATCAGTGGTACGATCACGGTGGGGGCTGGGTCTTCTGGGTATGATAACCTTACAGATACTCCTCCCCTGGCCCAAAGCTTGTGGGTTCCGGCAGATGGAGAGGTGTTTACTTTTACAGAGAATGTAACAGGGTCTAAAGGGACGTCTCCGTTATGAGTAGTGCTCTTAAAACTGTTATCGTTACGTGGACTTGGGCAGGAGATCCTTTTGCCCTGCGTGGTTTCAATGTAGCGATCACACCAACAGGAGTGGGTGTTCATCCAGATACCCACGCTGTATCTACTGGTTTTGCTGGGCCGGATGCGTCCAGTTATGAGTTTTCTAAGATAGTGTTGGACGTTGGGGTTGAGTATGTTGCCTGGGTCCAGGCTGTTTATATTGGAAAGGATAGTGATTGGGTTAGTCAAGGTACTTTAACGGCGGCAGATGATGGTACCGCTACTATCCCTCCAGCTCACAGTGCTGCTACAGGGGCACGATGGGTACTGGAGCCTGGGCAGTATTTCCGTATCTATGATGATACCGATAACATCATATTCGATGCTACTTTGGCTGGGCCTGATATAGGGGACGTATTTTGTGGAGATTTGGCGGCAAATAAGGGCTGGAAATGGGATAAAAGTGCTGGAACATTTACGATTGGTAGTAATGTTATTTTCTCGAATACATTAGCTTCGACAGTTGAGGCTCAGGCGGCTGAGGGTTCTAATGCCTGGAGCAAGTTCTCAGGAGTTGGATCGACACTTCCGGCCGGAAACGTCGAATTCAACTTTGCGGATTCTGCTACGAAGGGCGGAAACGCCCTCAACACTGACGCGGTTGGTACCAAGACTGCGGTTGAGGTCGAAAATGCTGTAATCAATTTCAACACTCGAAATGATAGAGATGGGACTGTGATTACAGCCCCAGTGGTGGCTACGGATGGGACGGCTGTAGATCATACTATCAATACTGATGGTACAGCTGATATTAGTTTTGAATGGTCATGGGCTGGGGTGGATTCTGATATCGACGGCTGGATTGTTTATGTGAGGCAGTCTAGTAGCTCGCTGGCTTATACTTTTGGGACTACCCCGGCGGAAGAGAAAGTATTTTACGTCACTGCTGATAGACGTGCTGTGCTTATCTATGGTGTTCCAGCGGATAAGTATTACACCTTTGGTGTTCAGGCGTATCGGATCGTAGACCCTGATATTGACGCTTCTGGGGTAATTACAACTGCGATAGTTCAACCTACACTGGCTGGGGAAAATCCGTACCAACCATCGACTACTGTAGCTTTTGCCGGAGATATTACTGGTACTATCGGTGGTACTCCCGCCCAAACTGTAAGGGATAATGCTGCTAGTGGTGCTACCTTCACAAGCACCGATGCTGGAGCTTTGGCCTACATTGATATTGCAGACTGGGGTAGTCAAGTAGGTGGAGTAGGCAAGCCTGATGATTATGCCAATACTTCTAGTGCCTCGAATTTAGTATTGAATGGAAATGCTGAGTTTGGGAACAATTTGAACTTTGATCAGTGGGCATATGATACTAGCGTTCAGGCTTATACAGGGAAAGGGTGTTTTTCGTACACAGGATATGTCCCTGCTCTCTTCAGTGAAGAATTTATTCCAGTTAGTGTGCATGATGAGTTTGAGCTGTCCTGTGCTGCGGCCCATGCGGTTGAGGATAGGATTTACCTAGGCTTTGCTTGTTATACAGAAGATTTAGTTAATATTGCTTATCATCAATGTTGGCGTTCAGCTGCCAAAGATACGACTTTGTACTCAGCGTATACGGCAGGTAGTTTAACAGTTGAGATCTACCCAGCAGCCGAAGCGTGGTATGACTCTACGGTGAGTCCCTGGTCTTTTATTCAGTTCGATATAGCTACTGATTATTCGGATTTACCAAACTTCAATACTGTTCAAATTGATACAATAGATACGTCTCCAGGTACGTATTGGATTTTGACATTAAAATCAGCGGTTCAGACATCATATGCGGCTGGAACTGCTGTAGGCAATTCATATGCAGGGGGTAGTTATAATTATGCGTTAGCCGTTAATGATATAAGTCCGACAAATTGGACATACTATAGTGCGTTAATTGGAGGATCTGTTAATTCAGCTACAAGTCCTCCGCCGGTTAATCTGTTTAGGCGTGGCACGGCTTATATTAGATTTCTGTGTCTCCCATGCCGTGTTGCTACGAATACAGTTTACGTGGACGCGGTTAGTCTCCGTAAGTTAGGCACTCCTGAAATCAATTTCAACAATCGAAATGACAGGTTATCCACCGCTGTGGTGGCACCGACTGTGGCGGTGGACGGGACGGCGGTAGATCACGTAGTAAATACTGATGGATCTGTGGATATAAGTTTTGAATGGGCTTGGAGCGGTGTGGAGGCTGAAATTGATGGGTTTATTGTTTTTGTCAGGCGTGGAACTACGAATGTTGCGTATACAATAGGCACAACACCGTCGGAAGAGCAGGTTTTTTTCATTCCATCAGACAAGCGTTCCATGATTTTTGGGGGGTTTCCAGCAGATGGTTATTACACATTTGGTGTACGTGCTTATAGGGTAGTTGACTCTGACATAAACGCAGCTGGGATAATGCTGTCGTCTGTGGTACAGACTGATGCAGTGGCGGGGGAAAATCCCTATCAACCTTCTTCCACGGTAGCATTCACCGGGGATATTACCGGCACCGTGGCGGGCACTCCAGCAGCAACAGTCGAGGCCAACGCGGCCGACGGTGCTGCGGCCAAGGTCAAAATCGACACGGACGTCGGGGCCGACACCATTGAGACTGTGACCGGGGCGGCGGACAAGGCATCCACGGCCGAGGCCAACGCCAAGGCCGCCAGCGAGCCCCGCGTCACAAAGAGCGCCACAGCTCCGACCACTCCTGCCGCGGATGATCTATGGCTGGACCTGTCCGTTAGCCCGCACGTGTGGAAGCGGTGGGATGGTGCAGCATGGGTCAAGGCTACTCCGACAGAGGCCGACGAGATCAACGAGAGCGCGACCCGCAAGTGGGCGGCCGAGAGCGGTGCCGACGTCACCGCCAACAACCCCCAGGACTACTCGTGGATCACCGGCACAAAGCCGCCGCCTGACGCTACGCGGAACATCATTTATCGTCAGACCACTGCACCCACCGGAGCGGTGGACGGTGATCTCTGGTTCGACACGGACGATCAACTCCTCTACCGCTACAACGGGGCCTCCTGGGAGCAGATCGGCACGGCAAACGTCACATACTCCCAGGCTACCGCGCCAACCGGCACCAAGGGCGACCTCTGGTACGACACCGACGACAACAAGCTGTATCGCCACGACGGAGTTGGGTGGCAGCAGGTATCCACATCGAACGACATTTACTCCCAGAGTACAGCCCCAACGTCTCAGAAGAAGGGAGACCTCTGGTACGACACCTCTACGAAGAAACTCAAGCGGTACAACGGAACCGCCTGGGAAGACATCGGCAACGATTTCACAGCCACCAGCCAACTCACCGATGATGCAGGCCTGGGCCAAACAGCAGACTGGCCTCAGATTACTGGCACCGGCAAACCAGCTGACAATGCAGACGTCACAGCCGACCAGATGGACGCCGGGGTGGAAATCACCTTGGCTGGTGGCGGCATCCGTGCAGGGAAGACCGGGTACAGTGACACCACGGCGGGCTGGTTCCTTGGTCGGGACACGGATGGGGTGCCGAAACTCCGCGTCGGTGGAACGACCTATGAACTGGCCTGGGACGGCACGGAGTTGGTGATCAAGGGCAAACTTAGCGTGCAGCCTGGGTCCACGGGGTACGACAACATCGAAGACAAACCCCCGCTGGCCCAGAGCCTCTGGGTCCCTGTGGACGGAGAGCTGTTCTGCTTCTTCGATCACTTTTCGAGCACCAAGGGCATCTCGCCCCTGTAGGAGGACATGAGCATGAGCGTAGTCGCAACGATCCGGCCGGCTTGTGATGGGATTTTCGGGCCCTGTGTGGCAGTGGAGGAGGGGACGACAAACCATTTACAGTCCCCCCTTGACCTAACTGACACTACCGTGTGGGTACCCAATGCAGGCTTGTATCCAGTCTCTGAGGTCCCTAGTGCTGGACCACACGGAGGGAGCGCTTTTGATCTTATATGCAACGGCACTCTTGGAGATCCGTATTTCTACCAAACCTACAACACAGGTGCCTCCCTTGCCGACCGTACCTTCACATTCTCCGTTTACATGCGCTCAGACACTCCGAACGACGTGAATCCGATGGCACTCTATCTCTATGATGACACAGCCGCAACAGATGTCCATTTTCAGTCCTTTACAGTAACTCGCGAATGGCGTCGATACAATATAACAGTCACCTTCGCCGCCACTGTGACTGACACCCTCATCAGGGCTCGCATAGACCCTAGCAACCCCTCCAGTATTATACCACCTGATGGAACTATGCTGAGAGTTGCCTTGCCACAGTTAGAGGAGAAACCTTTCGCCACCTCGTTCGTGGATGGGACGCGGGGGGATGGACAGTTGTACTACCCGCTGGCGCAGGTCCTAAAGAATCGCAGTGCCTGGACCGTGGCTTTTTGGGTGAGACCTTTGGGAGAGCCGTCAAACGGTAACAGGGCTGTATTTTGGACAATTGGGCAATATACAAACCCTACGACTGAAGATTACCAATACTGTGGAATGGGAGCGCTTCCGTATCCATCTACTCTGTACTGGCACGTTGCCGATAGACTTGGTATCGCCGCAGCAATACAAAGCACGTCACTTATACAGCCTGGCAATAACTATCTTGCGACGCTGGTTTGGGACAAGTCTGGCACCGATATGCGGTATCTGTATCTCAACGGTGCGCTGGAAGCCTCGACGTCTCTAGCCGCCTACAGTGCTGAAGTGCTGTGCACCGCCAGGCCGGAAATGTGGGTCGGGCACTATTCGTATAGCGCCTACCCCCCTAATGCCCTGTTCAGTAATTTCTTGGTGCTGCCGTATGCAGTCGATGCCGACACCGTCGCAGAATGGTATGCGCTCCAAAAGCCCTTCTTCGACCCGGCCCCCCAGATCGTAGTGCCGCGCCCGAGCAATGTCAGCCTGAGCGTGGCGTAGGAAACTGCCATGGGAAAGACGACCAAAACCATTACGGTAACCTGGGACTACGCCGGCGACCCGGCCCGCATTCTGGGCTGGAACGTCGTCGTGAACGGCTCCGCCACGGACCCGTACTCCCAGGTGTACGCCCAGGTGTTCAGGCCCCGGCCGGCCACCCCGCCCCACTCGTGGCCCACGGCATCGCCGAATTTCAGCCTCGACCTGCCCCACGTGCTGGTAGACGGCGGGGCCAGCGTGTACGCCTGGGTGCAGCAGATCTACCGGGACGGCGACTCCGAGTGGCTCTCCAGCGCTGGGGTCACGGCGGCAGACGATGGCATCGCTACGGCCGACGAGATCAACGAGAGCGCGACCCGGAAATGGGCTGGGGAGAGCGGCGCGGATGTTACGTCGGCCAACACGGCGGCCGACACGGCGGCGGTGGCGGGCACGGCGGCCGCAACGGTGCGGGACAACGCGGCTGCCGGGGCCACGTTCACGAGCACCGACGCCGGGGCGGTGGCCTACCTGGACCAGATAACCGACGTGCACATCCAAGACGGCGCGGTGGTGGCGTCGAAGCTGGCGTCAGCCATCGCGTACAGCGGCCGGTTTGAGGCAAAAGGAGGCGACGGTGTCACAAAAGCAGGCATGGCTGGCGGCGATACTGGTGATACTGCTATTCGCATGTGGGCAGGAGCCGACTACGCAAACAGAGGTACCGCGCCCTTTCGTGTGACGCAGGGGGGCGACATCTACATGGAGCAGGGGTTTGTCGGTCCGCAGCAGGTTCCAGTTGCTACCGTGGCAGACCTCACGGAGAGGACAACCCAGGACGCCGTGTATACGGTCGCGAGCACAGGTGGTGATTTTGCCACAGTACAGGCGGCCATCGACGCGTTACCTAGAATTGTGGATCATACCATCACAATTCAAATAGATACACTGAAACATTCAGTGTGGTCGGAAGCCGTGTCAATCCTTCGTAAGGGTGGATTCGGCAGTATCAAAATAACAACGTCGTCTGGCAACGCCAACGACTTGGTATGGTCTGCGCCTTCAACCAAGTCACCTTTATGGATCGGTGGGTTTTACCCAAGAATAGAGGTTAGAGACATCACCTTTGAAGCTGAGACAACAAGCGGGTATGAGGTTGGCTGTATAACCGCCCACGGATCGAAAAGAGTTATCGTTTGGAACTGCAAGTTTCAAAAGGGTGCTGGAAACACCGGTTACGTGCGTGGCATTCTGGCAATTGAAAGCGCGTGGGTGTACTCAAACTACAACTACGACGGCGCCATCCAGGTAGACACGGGGCATTTTGCCAGAACCGGGAGCATTATCGTTTATACGTCCAACGTTGGCGTGGCCGCGTCTGGACAAATCAACGGTATCGTAACGAAGGGCTTTTCCGACTAGGAACCCAATGGCCAGATTCATTGTTGCCCACCTTGCCCTTCTCCCACTGAAGGTCCTCGTTCAGGTCCTGGGCATACTACTCGGGTGGCGGGTGGGCCTGGGTGTGTTTGTGCCGCCCGATGAGCCGGTGCGGCGTAAGGTGGACTGTGCCCTCGACCAGTATCATGTATTTGGTTGGGGGGCGTATTGTTGTAGGACCCGGATTATCGTTAACTGTGGAAAGGATGTGTTGGCATGCAGTAAACACCGACGGTCCAGTGGAACAGTATTGGGCGATCGGTGTTGAGTATGAGTTTTAAGTTAACGGAAAGGCTTGGAGTTTAACCTGAACGACAACGTGGCGTTGATGTTGCAAGGTGTGACTGGTAAATACAGATGGTTAGGGTTTGATATGATAAACTGGATTGAAATCAATTTCAGATGCTGAGGGGTTTAGATGGCCAAGACAATCTACTATAAAACTGCTTTAACCGGCGGGACGGCAGATGCGCTGGATAGTATTGACGGTGCACTGTTGGCCCATGATGACGTAGCATTCGTACTGGTCGCTGCTACCAATACGTCGTATGTCTACAGGCTTGACTCTGGGTCTGGGGCTTTAGAAGCCTCCCCGGATGTCATTGCTCCAGACTTGAATGCCGGAACCAAGAGATGGATTCTGTGTCGGGGTGTAGTTTAACCTCTAACCTTCTAGGAGATGAGTCATGAGTAACATTAAGCTTGCTACTCCCACCGCCGATGCCATGGTGAACGCTGCTGTCGATCTGATTGATGCCGGCGGGGCGGCCGGTACGATCAATATTTACGATGGTGTTCAGCCTGCCACTGCTGATGACCTTCCTGGTGGGACGCTGCTCGGTACGCTTACGTTTAGCCTCCCGGCGTTCGGAGCTTCGGCTACAGCTACAGCTACAGCTGCTGCCATTACTAGTGATAGTAGTGCGGACGCCTCCGGGACGGCAGCGTGGTTCCGTGTATTGGATTCATTGGGAGCTACTATTTTCGATGGTGACGTTACAGTAACTGGCGGCGGGGGAGACCTTGAGCTGGATGACGTCAATATCGTCGCCGGTGGTGTGATCTCTGTTACGTCGTTTACCTTTCACCAGCCTCGTTTCGCTGGGGATTAATAGGGGTTAGCTATGGCTACTGAGCTTGCACCGTTCCTCAAGCCCCTGTACGACGAGATTGTAAATGATCCTGAGGGGCACGGTTACGCGGCTATGACGGCGGCGGAGCTGAAGGCTTACCTAGAAGCTCCCAGGTACATGACGTTGATGGAACATGCAGCGTCAAGATTCACGGATCGGACCCTGGCGGATATGTGGGGGCCGGACAGAGTATCGACTCTCTTGGACATTTTGGACCAGCAGGCGGCAGCTGGGGACAAAAAAGTGGCCCTGTTCTTGAAGCTGCTGCGAGACGGGGCGGCCGGCGGGGTGTCAGCGGGGTCTGATAAGACCAGGATTGAGATCGACAACTTTGTGACGTCCGGGCTGATCACAGCGGCAGAAGGGGCCGAGCTGAAGGCACTGGGCGAGCGGTGGACGAGTATCCTGGACAGAATCGGGTTTCGATACAAAACCGTCTCTGAGGCTTGGATCAACCTGATTCGTACCGTCGCCTCTGGAGGATAAACAATGCCTTCTGTAGAGAACGTAATCCAGGTCACATTTAATAGTGGGGTGGATACTTCGGTAGCCCTGGCGGCTGGGGCATCGGTAACCAGCGATGCCGTGGCACTCACGCTGGGTGCCTATGCACGGGAGATCCGTGCAAAAATCAGCGGAACGGCAGAGGCGGATAAGGACGTGGAAGTGCATTGGCTGTCTACCGGGGATGTTGACGGGGATGCGATAGCCGATACAGATAATCAGGGCACTTTGGTTCTTACTTTGGATACGGGTAACCCTGGAACAAAGCCGGGGGGTTTGATGACTGTAGAGCGGGATGGGTATATCAAGTTTGTGAACAATGCTGCGACGAATAGCTTTACTGTGTCGGCTGTGATTGTAGAGGAATACTGGAGCTAAAACTAATGCCGGTTCTCACGATTACAAGCCGATCGGCTATCAGGCGTGCCCACCAAAAGCCCCCCCAATGGGGGCCTTTGTCTAAGGTGCAAACGAACGCCTACTGGGCGGCCGAGCATGTGCTGGGGATTGATCAGCAGAGCATCGTGGGGCTGTGGCCGTTTTGGGAGGGGGGCGGGTCAGTTGCATATGACGTTTTTGGTCACAACGCCACAATAACAAACCCACTGTGGGTCGTAGATGGGCTGTATACTAGCGACACACCAAGCTACGCCTCGGCTAGTGTAGACATAACTTCATGGAACGAATTTTTTGTCTTCTGTTATGTTGATCCGCTTGAAACTTCATCCTTATACCCAAGGCTGTTTTCTATATATTATTCTGTTTCAGATGACCTCAGGCTGTACTCACCTGCAGATGCCAGTAACACAATATCGTTTGCTATAGATGATGGCTCGCCGGTGACGGTAACAGCCACACTAGGCAGCGGCAACAAGTCGATAGCGGCTGGTTTCGATGGAAACAATATAAGACTGATAGTAGAAGGAAACCAGGTTAGTGCTGCTGATACACCATCGTTCTCAGGGTTCGCACAAGATTTACGTTGGGGCAGCTCGGCTGCTTATAGTACAGACAACTATAACGCATACATAAAGGTTGGTTTCATATGTAAGCTGTTCCCGAACGACGACGCTATTGATCAACTACAATGTAACCCATACGCCCTCATCCGCCGCTATCCCCGCCCCTGGGTGTTCGACCTGGGGGCTGGGACAGCATTCACCGGTACAATTACGGCGACAACTCAACTTCCGGCAATTACGGCTGCCGGTACGACAACAAAACCGGAATATAGTGGTACTGCACAGACGGTTACCCGACTTCCGGTAGCCTCCGCAACCGGCACAGTCACCAAGCCTGAGTACAGCGGTGTTGCCGCGGTTAAGTCGTTACTTCCGACGGCTTCTGCTTCTGGTACAGTTACCAAACCTGAGTTCTCAGGGGTTGGTACTGTAGCGACCCAGCTTCCTCAAGCTGCGGCAACCGGAACGATAGCAAAGCCTGAGTATTCTGGCACAGCGCAAGCAGCAACCCAACTTCCGGCCGCAACGGCGAGTGGTACCTTTGTAAAGCCCGAGGTTACAGGAGCAGCTGTAGTAAACACGCTGCTACCAGTAATCAATGCTACAGGTGTGTTGGGGGTTCCTTCTTACTCAGGTACGATTCAGGTAAATACACAGCTAAGTAAGGCTGTAGCGTCCGGTGCTTTTGTAAAACCTGAAGTTACTGGTACAGCGTCGGCTGCTACTCAGCTTCCAGCAACAAGTGCAGCTGGAACTGTAACGAAACCTGAGTATTCCGGTGTTGGTCAAGTTTCAACCCTTCTTCCTACATCTTCTGCTGCTGGAACTGTAACCAAGCCTGAGTTTGTAGGGACAGCCCAGGTAGCAACGCTTCTTCCGAAAGCAACAGCAGTTGGTACCATTACAGTTCCTGAGTTTGTAGGTACAGCTGCGGTCACAACACTTCTTCCTACAGTTGATGCTGTGGGAAGACTGGGTGGGGAGATTGTTGGAGTAGCTGTTGTGGATACCCTGCTCCCGGCAATATCTGCAAAGGGGGTTTGGAGAACGGAGATTGTTCCATTGATTGGGGGGCAGATCACTGTGGAGGAAGGATCAGCTGGGACTATTACGCTGGCCTACGATAGAGAAATATCCTACTCATAGAAGGGTAACGCCATGGCTACCCCCGTTCCAATTTGGCTGGGTAAAGACAACCGGCTGGTAGTTACGCTGACTACAGCTGACGGTTCTCCATACAATCTGGCCCTTCTGACAAAAGCTACACTTACGCTAGGGTCGATTTCTATCAATTCGGTGGATAATGCCAGCTTGTTTGATGTCACCGGGTCGGTGGGGGCTGGTAAGATCTTAATCCAACCCGGCTTAGCTAATTTTGTACCTGGTATCTACAACAAGGGGATCTTTGAAACAGTAGACGTTGATAATCCAGAGGGGATTGTTTGGTCTGATTCTCTTTCGTTTGAGGTAAGACAGCTTTAATCCTTCCGCCGCTCTTTGATGAAACTGTGGAAATTATGATTGAACAGCCCGGGCATCCTGAAATTGATTTCAACCATGGAGATGCTTCTGTGCAGCCGCAGACTGCTTCTTTGAGAAGACCACCAGATGATTTGATTAAAACCGGAGATTGTGCTGATCCTTCTGTGCAGGAAAGCCATGCGCAGTTTATGGTCAGTGCGTCTAGTTGGATGCAGTCTGCCCATGCTGTGCTTGAGCAACTGCCAGGATGGCAAAGCACAATGTGTGAAAAGTTGGATAGGTTAGAAAGTATGTTGTCGAAAACGGTCACGCAAGCAATGGAGCAGAATCATGCTCTGGATATCACACTGCGGGATGTTACTAAGACATTGGCAGCCCTTCAGATTTGGCAGAAGGAGCATGATAAACTACACGCTGAGCACAATAGAAGATTGTCTGATAGAATTTTCAGGATCACTCAGCCGATTCTAACGGCGGGGCTGCTAGTGTTGTTGGGATGGTTTGGGTCGTCTCTTGGTAATCGTCCACCAGTACAACAGGATAAGACGGTAACAGCACTGATTTTAGAAAACGAAAAGAAGGAAACAGAAATCCTACTGGAAATTTCAAGAACTATGGACGATATAAGTAAATCACTGATGAAACGTGATGAGCGTCCTTAGCCTAAGAGGGGACATGATGAATGACTGGCATCGAGGTTTTGCATGAGATAAGAGGGTTAGTACAGAAGATCATTTTAGTGGCCGAGGTTTCGGCTACTAAATATCATGATGATAGAAACATGCAAAGGTTGACTCTATGGGTCAACGAGTTGATTCAACTTTTAAGGGAATTGGAAGGCTGCGAGGTGTGTAAGAACAATCCTGATAACTTAGACTCCTAGGATTGATCATGAGAGACGTTAAGCTGTACGCTCCAGAGTCGTATTGGGAAGCCGATCCCAAAGTAAGGGCTGTAGTTACTGGGGGCTGTGGTCCTGGAAAATTAGGAGACTGGTTGGTGCCAGATACACTGTACGGGCTTTCGGTGCGCCCAGCGTGTGAGATTCATGATTGGATGTATGCGGTTGGAGACACCCTGTCGGATAAAGAGGAGGCCGACAGGGTTTTTTTGAATAATATGTGTAGGATCATCGACGCGAATACAAGTTGGGGGTTTCTTAGATGGCTGCGGAAGCGGCGGGCAAAGAAGTATTATTACGCCGTCAAGTTGTTTGGCGGTACGTCTTTCTGGAATGACAAGAATGAATCCAGGAACTTCCGGCAGCTTAGTGTTTTGGAGGAGTGGGTGTAATGGCTGACTTTGATAGGGCGTTCAAATTGTTATTGGAAAAAGAGGGCGGTTTTGTTGACCATCCAGAAGATCCTGGTGGTACTACAAAGTATGGAGTGTCACTGGCATGGTTGAAGAATATCCCTGAGGGTGATCTTACTAACGATGGGGTGATCAATTACCTGGATGTTCAAGCTCTTACCATCCCGATCGTGAAATCGCTATTCCAGCGATACTTCTGGGACAAAGGGAGAATGGGTGAAATCAACAGCCAAGTTGTTGCGGATAAACTATTCGGACTCTCTGTGCTTTTTGGTCTTCCAAGAGCGGCCAGGTTTTTGCAGGTAACGATTAACCTACTGCACAACAAGCATAAGTTGGTGGTCGATGGATGGATCGGTGACAAGACTCTCCGGGAAGTTAACTCGTATAGGTATCCAGGGGCGATTCTGGGAGGGTTGAAGGGGGAGGCGTATGTTCGTGTGCGGGTAGGCAATCCTACTTTCAGGGCGGGCTGGTATGATCGTATCATGAATGCTTGATTGACAATCGGGCCCTTTTCTGCTATTATCCCTGTGATCCTGGGTGGTTATGCGGAGCGGCCTGGATTAGCTGGTTTTTTTCTGGGTCGTTTCCGTCCCGCCTCGCCTCCCGGGAAACGGCCCAGCTTTTTTGAAATCAATTTCAGACGGAAGGTAGGCGTATGGCACGGATGACAGACTGTGCAAACTGCCCCTGCAATAAATGGAAGGGTCAGCTGGAGGTCAGGGCATACACTAGCGGGCATGTGAAGGTTCATGCTGTTTATGACGAAGTTGGTTTTAGAGGAAGTAAAACAGCGGATTTGATGATAGTTGGGGAGAGCCCAGGTGCGTGGGAGGTGTACAAAAAGAAACCATTCATTGGGGACTCTGGAAAATTGGTGGATAGAGTCCTAGTAGAAATTGGGCTCTCAGAAGAGCCCATTTTTATTGCCAATGCGTGTCGCTGCATGATTATCAAGCGGTCTGAGAGGCAGCCGCACGGTTTAACAGACAGAGAAATAAAACTGGCTGAGAAATGCTGTCGTCCTGCTCTGGAGACGGCTATCAAATATGTGCAGCCTAAATTGATAGTGCTGTTCGGGAATGTGGCTCTACACCAACTTCTCAAGCAATCTGGTATAACCAAGAAACGTGGGATTCCTCAATACTCAGAAGAATTCAAGTGCTGGATGTTTCCCACGTACCACCCGGCTTTCTGTCTTCGTGATAGAAAAAATCTGACCTACTGGCGGCCGGATATGGACAAAGTAGCTCAGATGGTCAGGAACAACTATAAGCCTGTAGAGGTAGCCGGTTTAGCTACCCGGACTGTTGACTCAATTCAGTTTTTATTGGACCGCAAGAATTTCAGTGTGGCGCTTGATACGGAGACTCAGGGCAATGATCGGTGGAGTAGTAATCATGTAGTGGTGTCTTATTCAGTAAGTGACTCGGTGGATGGTGGCTACAATATTGTGCTGTGGGAAGAATGTAAGGCTGGAGAGCATGATAAGGTCATTACCTGGGATCGGGCACCTAAGGACTCGAAAACTAAGATTCCGACCAAGATCTTTATCCGCAAGGCTGAAAACTACGAACAAAAAGTAGCAGAGTTACGAGAACTGCTGTACCGGCGGGACATTAAGAAGTACATGATGACAGGGTATGACCTGCATCAGTTCGAGTGGTTGGGGTTGGATGCCGATAAGATCCAAATGTACGTGATGGACGTTCAGACTGCTGCTCACTGTTTAGACCCAGATGTGCATAAAGTAGCCTCACTGGCTGATATTCAGCGGGCATTCTGCCCTGAGAGGGCCGATCACAAAAGTCAAAATCTGGTAGATAAAACGGACATGTTGGGATCACTGTCAAAGCATCCGGAAGAGTACGAATTCTACGCGTGTGCTGATACTGCTACGACTTTAGCCTGCGGTCTGATTCTACGGGACAAGATTCGATCTGACAAAAAACTGCTAAATTACTACGTTAGGTTCGTACAACCGGTAACCACAAGGGTCCTCCATAAAATCGAAAGGACGGGGGTAAATTTTGATCTTGAGGGCCTACCCAGGGTCAAGGACAACGTTGCTAAATTGATCAGGCGGCTTGAGCAGGAGGCCATTGAGCTTATTCCAGAAGCTGTCTTGGAAAAGCATAAAAGTAAAGGCATTAGGCTGAGCAGAGGGGATCTGGTGCGGGATGTCCTGTTCAGCAAAGACGGTTTCGGGCTTAAATCTCCAGGCAAAACTGCCACAGGCAAAATAGCTATAGGGAAGAAGCTACTGGCCAGAGTGCGAGAGGAACTTGAAATTGATAGTCCTCCAGCAAGATTTATTGAGCTTCTCTCTCAATGGGGTCCGTACAGGAAATTATTTACCACGTACCTGACAGGGTTTGAGAATGCAGTTCATGAAGACGGAAAACTGCATACACAAATCTCAACGGTAAATACGGCCACAGGCCGAACAGGCTCTCGGAACCCAAACCTCCAGAACATCCCGAAACGGAATAAAGAGATTGCGAAATGGATTAGGCAGTTATTGGTTGCGCCGGAAGGGAAATGCTTCTTGGCCCTGGACTATTCACAAAATGAATTGAGATGGACTGCGTATAGGTCCGGTGATAGGAAGATGACCAGGGCCTATCAGCAAGGATTAGATCTACATCGCCTGACGGCCTCTGCCATCATGAAGGTAAAGTTGGATGAAGTCACAAAGTCTATGAGGCAGAATGCGAAGGCTGTGAATTTTGGGTTGATCTACGGAATGGGTGGAAGAGGGTTTCAGATTTATGCCAGGGATGAGTACGGGGTGGTGCTCTCCTTGGAAGAGGCGGAGGCTTGGAGGCATACGTTCTTGTATGAGCTGTACAAAGAACTTCCAAACTGGCATAAGAGGGAAATTGCCTTCGCACGGAAATACGGATATATCAGAACACCATTCGGTAGAATTCGGAGAACACCGAATATCCATTCTCAGGATAGTGACAAGCGGTCGGCGGATGAGCGGATTGCTATCAATACACCTATCCAGGGGGCTGGATCTGACACGACACTGTTCGGGGCTCTGATTGCGGATGAGACTGGGCTTATAGATGGTCGTACTGTCGATCTTAGTTTATTTATCCATGACGAACTGATATTCTTGGTTGACGAAGATAAGGTTGATGTGAAAGCAAAGCAGCTGAAAGACACGATGGAAAACCTGCCGTTGGAACGGTTTGGAATCAAACTCACGGTTCCGTTAGTAGTGGATATGAAACTGGGGAGAAATCTTGGGGATATGCAGGAATACACATTCTAATCTTTCCCCACGCGAGGAGAGTAGAGATGGCTGGTACAGATAACCTTACTAGAACCACCAAGCGGCGGCAGTTGAGGACAACAAAAAAGGTGGTGGCCAAGCAGGCCACGGATGAGCAGAATCAGTATTCCAGACAGGTAGAAAATGACGATCTGTTTGGCCAGCTTTATGATACGCAGGGCTCGAACATTCTGAAGCCTCCGTACTCTCCAGATAGGCTCTACCAGTTGTATGAGGAGTCTAGTGTTTTGCCTCAGTGTGTGGAGGCATACGTCACTAACATTGACGGGTTTGGTTTTGAATACGAGCCGGTAACTGGAATGCTGGCCGATATTCCAGATGATGTAGTGACGAAGGAAAAGCAGATTCTAAAAGAGATCATGGAACATCCGAATGCTGAAGAGACTATGCAGGACATTCGGAAAAAGGTACGCCGTGACCTTGAGGTCACAGGGAATGGATATATCGAAGTGGTGAGAAATGTTAGGGGTGAACCCTCGTTGTTCTTTTGGGCAGATTCAAGGAAGACTAGGCTCTGTGCATTGGAAGGTGAGCCTGTGGCGGTAAGTGTAGAAGTTGTAAGGCGGGGTCAGACAATTAAAGTCCCAGCGTTGAAAAGGTTTCGGAAGTTCGTACAGGCATACAAAATCGTGAACAACGAAGCTGAGACTACTACGGTTAAAAGGTACTACAAGGAATACCGAGATCCACGAGTGATGTGCTCTGAAACCGGGAGAGTTTTCAGAGATACCAGGGATGCTGAGTACCGGAAATATGTGGCGGAGCTGTTGGAGAATGGTAAAGCTTTCACCCCGGCCTCCGAACTTATCCATTTTAAGATCGGGACTGGAACGTATGGTATCCCACGTTGGGTAGGTACTATCTACACTGTGATCGGACTCAACCGAGCAGACTTCGTGAACTATGACCTATTCGATAATCAGGGTATCCCACCGTTGATCATTACAGTGTCGGGAGGAACGCTGACTGAGGAATCCTTGGATGATCTAATTGATCTGCTGAGTGAGTGTAAGGGCACTCAGCAATTCAACAAGACATTGGTGCTAGAGGCTGAGGGGGCTTCGGCAGGTGGAATTGACGACACGGCTACAGGGGCGAGGATTGACATCAAGCCTATGATCGAGTTCAGAAAAGATGATGCAATGTTCGTCCGGTATACAGAGAACGGGAAGCGCCATGTGCGGGAGGCTATGAGACTCCCGGCATTATTCATAGGAGCTTCTGATGATTATAATTACGCATGTTTTTCTAGTGATACTCAAACCTTGACAGATCAGGGTTGGAAATACTGGTATGAGTACAAGGATGGGATGAAAGTAGCTACGTATAATCCAGACACAGAGGAGATTGAGTTTGAACTGCCGCACGGCTTTTATGTGTACGATCATGACGGCCCGATGTATCACTTTTCTAATAGAAACCAAGATGTACTGGTAACTCCCAACCACAGAATGTGGGTTAAACGAGCAGATACAGATAACTGGGAGTTTGTGCGTGCTGAGCATTTGACGGTTGGGTCTTATAAGTTTATGGCAGAAAGTAAAACTACAGCTACAGTTACACTGCCGGATGATCTTGATATTGTCCCGTATAAGGGTAAGGTCTATTGTTTTGGGGTACCTAACCAGCTGTTTGTAACACGACGGAATGGAAAGGTTTCGATTCAAGGCAATACTGCAACGGTGGCCAGAGCGGTGGCGGAAGAACAAATCTTTCGTCCTGAACGGGAGGCCTTCGACAACACCTTCCACCGGCTTATCAGTATGGAGCTGGGAGTGCAGAGGCTCAGGGTTCGGTCGAAGGGTCCGGAACTGGTGTTGGATGAGCTGGCACAGAAGAGCTTCCCGTACATGCTCCAGTACGGAGCATTCACAATTGATGAGCTGATCGAATATGCTAACAAGGTGTTGGGAGAGGACATTCAGCTCTACAATGAGGACTGGTCTCAGGTTCCGATTCCGGTGTTGCAGTCTGTTGTCGGGAATGTTGCATCAGAACTATTAGGGATCGAGCCGGATAGTACAAGCTCAGACACTAGTATGAATGATGATCCTCAAGTGCCGAACAATCTGACTAATGCGGAAAAGATTAATCTTGACATCGCTGAAAAACTTGTTAAACTAGTAGCTAAGTTCTCAAAGAGTCAACGCCCCGAAGGGTAACCGCCTGCCCTTCGGTGTCCGCCAGAGGCCCCCTGTGTCCGCCCGCAGGGGGCCTCGTTTTATTTGTGGAAGAACCAATGGTTGACAAACACCCGTCGGTTCTGTTATCATTCCATTCATGGCGGGTTGAAATCAATTTCAGGTGAGGGTCAAATGCATTATGAAGTGGAATTCTCAGGTGGGGTTAAAACTGGAAAAAACGACACCAAAACGGTGAAGTTCTTTCTCTTCCTACTATCTGACCAAGAAGAAACTCCCTTGTGGGAGGCCGCAAGATTTGGTATGGCTACCTCGATAGGAACAGGTAGCAAGTACCAAATACCAACCCAATACGTTAAGCTTTTCATCTACCAGACAGAGTTTGGACGGCCAGCAAAAAGTCTGTCATTATATCTGCGGCTGCTGAAACCTGGGGATGATATCCAGACTGTCACCATCAGGCCGTTTGATCTGTGGCCGGTGGAGTTTGGGTTTAAGGCCAAGGCTAAATTCATGTCTAGCAAGGAAGTGTTTGAGAAACAGCTGGTTCTGGCAAACTCTATCTCCTGGAAAATGCTGAAGAATCAGAGGCTTCCACCAAAACCCCTGCTCAAGAAGATGATCAAAATTGAACGAGGTCTTCCGACTCCCAAATTGGGTAGCCGGAGGAAAATCCGTCCATTCACGGCAACATAGGAAAGGAGAAAGAAATGTCTCACATGACCAAGCTGCTGCTTAAGGTAACAGACAAGAGACTGATGGAGGGAACTGCCAAGCGGCTCGGAATTGAGGTCCACAGGGACCAGCAGTTCCGCAACAAGTATGCCGGGTGGACTGAGGAAGACTGCGTTATTTTGGGGTCGAAGGACCGCCCGGCTCTGATCATCACCAAGGATGGGGACGTCAAGCATGATTGGTATTGGATGGATCGTACCAATGGGCAGAAGTTCTGCCAGGAATATGCTGAGGCTGTGATTCGGAAGCAGGCTTCTCGGTCTGGCGGGACGGTCAGCTCTGTGACCACTGACAACATGGGCAATCGTGTTCTGGTGATGAACTTCTAAGGAGGATCGGGATGAAAAAGAAGCGGGTGACTTTCAAGATCTCAAAGGATGGGATGATCACGATGGAGGTCAACGGGGTGGCAGGACCTGCGTGTGTGGAGGCCACCGCAAAGATGATGCAGCAGCTTGGCAGTGTACTGGAGCAGGAAAAGACATCTGACTATTACAAGCGTGACTATGCACGCACCAAGGTGCGGTGATGGAGCGGGCCTATGTAATCAAGCCTGATGGTACAATTATCGGGCTGTGGTGCGACTCTATCGTTGGCGGACTGGAGGGGGCAAAGACAATTATCCGAGCATCAATTGTAGAGGCGGACGAGGCCGGGAATTGGTGGGTGAAGCTTCAAGTAGGTCCTAACGCTGGCGAATTTCTGGCCGAAGGAGGCTTTACTGCTACAAGCTTTGATGACGCAAAACGGTGGCCGTTGCGGGAAGAGGCTCTGACGGCTGAAAACAAGTATTTCAACAAACTCATCAAATCAGGGGAATTGACTGAATGGCTGACCCAAGAACAATCAGAAAGCAGGGAATCAAAGTCGATCTGACGGTAACGGCCACCATTCCTCCTCAAGTCAAGCCTGATGATGCAATCAAGTTCGTGTGGCGACTGTTGCAGAAGGAACTGAGGGTGGTCGAAAAGTGCTCAGGGTTATCTTTTAAGTTCAAGGTACCTGAGAGTTACAAGCTCAAGCAGGAAGACGAATAATACACTCATAGGCACTCAAGCGGGAGAACGGACTGCGATCTGTTCTCCCGTTTATTTTTTGTAAGGAGCTGTTATGGGACTGTGTAAAGTAATCGGGTTGTCTGGAAAGATAGGATCTGGGAAGACAACAACGGCTAATTACTTAGTTGAGCTGTTTGGGTATACGAGACTTGCGTTCGGAGATGTTCTGAAACGTGAACTTTCACACAAGTTCGGAATACCTGAGGAGCTTTGTTATACAAGGAAGGATTCTATGATCCTAACCACAGAGCTTCCAAGATTGCGAGACCCTTATCCAGCTAAAAGGATGACAGTGCGGGAGCTGCTTCAGTGGTATGGGACTGATTATTGTAGAAAATACGAGCCGGGTTATTGGGTAAGACGTTTTTTAGAGGAATTCGACTATGTTCTTAGTACAGATTCCATGGTGGTGGTTGAGGACGTGCGTTTTTTGAATGAAGCGGAGTGTATCAACCGGACATTGGATGGGTTGATGTTCCGGTTGGAGCATTATTCTCACAAACGAACACCAGATGCGCACAGATCTGAGACGGAACTGGACAATTACAAACGATTCATGCGCGTTTTTCATCCAAAATACGGCAATCTTAAGGCTTGTGCGATAGCAATTCACGATTGTGTACTTAATTACAATCGTTACACTATGCAAATTTAGGGGGGTAGTTCGGTTTCCGGACTAGGGTAGTTCGGTTTCCGGACTAGGGTAGTTCGGTTTCCGGACTAGGGGGTAGTTCGGTTTCCGGACTACATAAGTATACTAAATATAAGTCTACGAAAATTAAGTCTTCTAAAAAAAACAGAACGCGCGCTTCGCTTGCGTTGGCTGCCTGCTCGGCAACACATTTCTTGGAAGGAGCTTGGGGTAGTTCTCGTCAGTTCCGCGCGCGCCGCCGCGCCGCGCGAAAATAATGAATTGACAAATATATTGATTCTGTATATTCTATGCGGACAGTTTTTCCTTATTCGTTAGGAGGTGGCAGGTGTCTTATAGCTTTGGGGCGGACTTGGCCAGACGGTTTGCACTACCTGACGAATTTTACTTCACCATTATGGATTGTTTTAAGCATGATCTGTTCTGGTTGGTAAATCGAGCCGAGTTACGGCATGAGTTTTTTTTTAAGCATGTATATTATAGAACGATTCCTTTTAAGAAACCTGCTGAGTGGATCAGAGTAGCCGATTTAACTGACGGTGTTCCTGGTATTCTGATAGGACCGATAGGGGTCAAGCGAACACAGGCGTTTTCCTTGTTGAAATCAATTTCAACCAGATCGTCAAGGTTTATAGTAAAAATCAAACTACAGGATTCATGTAACACTAACACAGTTTATTATGGCCTTCATCTTCCTAACGTTTTGTTTGAGATTCATCAATTCATGCTACAGCAGTCCTCTTTAGCTCCGTCATTGATCAGAGTTAGGACTCAGATCTTTGACCTGCTTACGCATTGGTTGAATCACTACCGGCCAGTTTTTGACTTTCTTCACAACGTGGTGGTGTACGACAAGAAGGAGTTCTTTATGGCCATGGATGATATTGTAGAAAAGTCCCGGAAGATGTTGTCGGAGATCAAACCAGAACAACGCAGGCTCTTGAATGCCAAAGATTATGAGGATGAAAATGGGGTGAGGAAGATCATGGTTTCTGGGTCTACGGTGTTGGGTGTTTTCGATGAGCTGAAAGAGGAACATGGTTATTCCATGCACGACAAGAGAACCGCCAAGGCGAAAACCATGGCCAAGCGGTGGGCGGAGGAGTTAGCCGGGAAGGGTATGACAGCATCAAGGCTCAGAGACTTAATGGACGAGATAATTAAGGGCTGGAGACTTCTGGCTGGAACTCGAATTGTTGGGGAGAAAGGGAGAGAGGTTATGGTCCCAGACATCCCGACATTCGAGTTTTTTTATGCCCACCGCCAGCAAATTGTGGGCAAGATTAAACTTGCAAAGAAGCGGACGAAGGCCACCAAGAAAACTGAGACCGGGGCAGTGTGGCTATGAGCAATGCGTCTGATATTGTAGACAGGGTGATTAGATGGCCGTGGGAGGTAAAGGAAGAGGGGTTTTGCAGGACACACGATGGAGCTGTGAAGGGAAAGCTCTTTGAGCTTGATGTTTCCATCCCGCTGGTTTTTGATCCTGATCTTTCCCCACGCGAGTTCGAGGCTTTGAGAGTAACGCTGGCGCATGCACTGTTGTTGGGGTCAATGGTGCATACAGGGGAGCGTGTGTGGGATGGATTAGATAAGCGTGATAGATCGACAGTTCTTGATTGGTTGCGAGCCGGGAGGACTACCCATCCTGAACGTATTACTTCAGTTGTGTTGTATTCTAACGACGAGTCTAGGCTCCAGCATGTAAGTTCTGTTCTCCTGGCAGCCTACATGTTCACCACCAGAATGCTTGCTACGCAGATTGATTATCAGGTGATCACGGAAGCTCTGTCTGATAATTATCGCGGGATTGAAACTCCCCTGACCGTCATAAGAAAGAGTGGGTTGCTTATCATGGACGTGGATCTTGATACACCTAGCACACGAGTAAAAAACGCAGTAAATGATTTCATTTCTACCCTTAGAACTAGGATGAAACAGCACAGACTCACTGTGTTTTCAGTCTACGTTGGTGGGCAGATGGGAAGGTCTATGAGCGTTGATTCCGGTCAGTTGGTTGAGTTCGTTGAGGCAAGACTGTCGGATAGGAACGCCGCTGGGTTGGCCCGGTTCATGTTTGGATCGGCTGTTCGAGGAGTGATTATCTGATGGCCGGTCTTACAGCTGGGACAGGCTTAATCGTTACCCTTTTGGGTAGTCGTGATGTTCGTGGTATTAGATTATTGGAGGATCTTGGGGTAGTTCCTGATAGGTTCATTAGGCACAACGAGCGTAAGGCGTTTGAGTTCATCCGTAATTATGCCATTCAGTATCAACATCTTCCGTCAATTGAGTTGGTAGAGGTTTCTACTGAGACTGATTTTCCAAGAGCGGTTCCACCTGACGCCTTGCAGTTTTGGGCGGAGGAGTTGATCAAGGAATCAAGCCTCTACTTCGTTGCCGGGAAGATGATGGAAATGAAAAAGGCGTTGTCGAAAGGCAACGTCGATTTAGTTAAGCAACTTGTTGGGGAGCTATATTTCGGGACAGAGAACCAGCTTGGCAAGAACGTTTCAGTATCGTTGTTGGATGCTACGCTCAAGGCCATAGAAGAGCATGATACGGCACAGCAACGTGGAACGGCGGTGGTGGGGGTGCCGTTCGGGTGGGATTATTTAGACACTGTAACAGGTGGGGCGCACGGCGGGGATTGTATCGTGTTGGTATCAAGACCTGGGGTGGGTAAATCGTTCGTTATGGCTCAGTGGGCGGTGAACGCATACATGGAAGGCCACAAGATCTTGTTCTTCCCGATGGAAATGACGGCTCCACATATGGCACGCAGGATGCTGGCCATCGGAGCCGGTGTAAGTCCCACAGCATTGAAGCTTGGTGATATGAGTGCTTTCGGGATGCGGGAGGTTAGAGCGTTTGTAGAATCGGTACTTGATGCCAGACCTTCTGATGATTTTATGTTGGCACCAGGTGATTTACATATGACCACAGAAAGTGTGCTGGTGAAGGCCATGGCCAGCCGCCCAGATATTATCTATATCGACGGGGCTTATTTACTTGAGCCTTCTGATCGAAGAACAAATAGGGCTGGATGGGAAAACGTTGAACAGGTGACCAAGGAGTTGAAGAGGATTGCTTTGTCCTTAAAGATTCCTATTATTCTGTCCCATCAGTTTAACCGTGAAGGACCCAAGGCTGGTATCAGTGGAATATCACGGTCGGACGCGATTGGGCAGATTGCCTCGATTGTGTTTGGCCTTGATACGGAAGAGACTGCTGCGAGTATGGAAATTGGCGGGGTGGATTATCGACTGTTGAAACTTTTGAAGGGTCGTGATGGTGAAACTGGGCTTCTGCGCATCCTGTACGATATGCGGAGGGCGGTGATCAGAGAGGACGAGGTGATTCAAGGGGCTTTTGATGAACAGTCTGATCATGATGATTCCATTGCTACTTTCTAATGTTTGACAAAAGGTAGTGTATTCTGGTATGATACTTTGCATTGGCGGACCTTGAAAGGAGGCGGACATGGCTAAGGTACGGAGTACAAAGAGGACTCGGAAAGTGCGGGGGGTTGACACAGAGGCTGTCCTTGAGCCCCTGGTGGATGAGTATGCACAGAGGCTGCGCTCCTATGAACGGGCTTTGAGTGAGTTCAAGGATCAGTGGTCGGCGGAAGAGAAATGGCTCAAGGAGACCAAGAAGGGTTTTCTTGGGAAAATGAAAAAGCTTGAAATCACCGAGCTTGATGGGCGGAGGTTCAAGTTTGTGGCCAAGCCGAAAATGGAATCCACGGTTGAGTTCGTGAAGTTCCTTCGGTTTTTGAAGTCTCTCGGCAAGGCATCTGACGTTGTTGATTATGTGAAGGTGTCGGTCACTAAGGCCAAGACTGATTTTGGTGAGACCACTCTCCAGGAAGTTGGGGCTCTGCATAAGAGGATCAACAAATGGTGGTCTGGGGAAGTGCGCGAGAAGTAGGTCTGAAATTGATTTCAGGCGGCCGGGAAGTGAGGGCGGACATGTTGAGTCAGGAGCAGTTGTACCGAAGATTTTTCCTTGGGGGTGGGGTTGGAGTAGCCTCCAATGTGTGGTCTGAGATTTACAACAACAGACCTGTTTTATGGTCTTACGGACGACACCATCCGTTGGCCGTCAAGGTTGGAGGTGTATACCTTTTCAACCTTGATCATTATTCAGTTACGACTTCGCGTCACCGCAATCAGATGTTTCGTGTGTTTAAGGAGCTGAGCTACAGGCTGGTCGGTGTTCGGTATGTTTGGGTATCATTCAAACTGCTAAAAATGGCGGGGGTAGATGCATTCAGTGACAATTTTTGGGTGTCTGATGTTGGGGAGGATGAGAACAAAGCACTGTTCATTGTGTCTAAGAAGTATGGATGTGATTGGTACGTGTTGCGTCACCATTACAAGGCAATGCGTCTGTGTGAGGTAGAGTCTGCTTCAGGAATTGTGAATCCGAGGTTGAAACTTATCCAATTAGCACCGATCGGTCCATTTGAAACTGCCTGGAACCGGGGGAAATATTGGTTTGTACACGAGACTGAGCCATCAACGATTTTGACCAGACTGCTTTTTGAGAGTAGCCCTTTTGTTTTGCAGGATGCTTTTGGTTACCATAGTTGTGAACACGGAATAGTGTACAACGGTTCCGTCTATGTTGCTGGGAATGTGCAGCATTGCATAGACAAGGACGGGAAGTTCAAGTCTGGTTGTTACCCGATGTTACGGTTGGGTAAAGGAAAAGTTTACCTGGTTGAGCAGGAGCGATCTATGAAATCGTGGTGGTTGCCTTATGCCGTCTCGTTGCCGGAGGTGGGCTGACATGGCGGACAGAAAGTACAAAATCCCATTGGGCGGAGAGGTGTTAAAGCACGTACATGGTAAGTACACGATCAGAGTTGGCTGTGATTTGCGGGCATCGCTGTTGGAGGAAAAAGTTCCGCTTGTGAGTGGGGGAGGTCTTGACTTTGATGTAAATAAGGCCGGGACACTCATTCATGTGGTCCACGGATCTGGAAAGTATATAAGAATCAGAGCAACTGGCGGGGAGTCCTTCAAGCACGGCCCTTATATCTATGACAGGGTAGTGCGGCATTTGGCGGATATAGTCAGGTCTATGCCCCCAGAGGTTTTGGATATTCTTCGTGACTTAGATTGATCGGAGTGAGCTGTGATTAAGTCCGACATTATTGGGTTCCTCGCAGCTTATGGGATCACAGAATATACGGATTCTGGGGAGTGGATTCGTTGTTCTTGTCCTATGGCGCGTTGGACTCATTCTGGCGGGACGGATAAAAAGCCAAGTTTTGGAATTAAAATCAATACGACAGGATTGTCGGCCTGGCATTGTTTTTCGGAGGGAACTAGTGGTGATCTGGTAAGTCTTTATTGGAATCTGTATAGATTGTCAGGGGGGCATAATCTGAAAGCTCATGCTTATTTGTGTGCAGAGCTTGCAGAACAGGTAGACCTTTCTGAATCTACTATTCCTGCCTTGGGGGTGGTCCTTCCCAACAAATTCAAGGATATGATTGTCAAGCCCATAAATACGTACAGGACAGTCCCTGATTCTGTCCTAAGGGCTTACCCCCTCCTAGGTTCTAAAAGTGGAGGGAAGGGGGAAATTGAGATCCTGAAGTGGCTTCGGTACGAGAGGCGAATCTCTGGGACGGTGATCAAAAAGTTTAAGTTACGGATGATAGAAGATCCTCCTTCGGTTGTGTTTCCTATTATTACCCCTGACGGGCGGGTCGTCGATTTACGCGTGCGAGCCATACACGATAAAAAGATCTACAGGTTGTCTCCGAAAATCACTGGAAGTGAGGTCGATTACAGAGCCCCTGAACTGTGGTTCGGTCAGCAGTTTGTGGATCGAAAGACTCCACTTCTACTAGTTGAGGGTGAGCTTGATGCCCTGAGAGTGTGCAGTTTGGGGACGTGGAACGTTTTGGCCTCCTGTGGGACACCAGCTTGGTCACAATTCAAGACAATCTATCACGACAATGTGTGGCTTGGATTTGATTCGGATCGAGCTGGGGATCGTGATACACAGCTGGCCTTGAAGGCGTTGAAATCGAGGGTGAAGGCCATAGTGCGTTGGGGCAGGGCGGATATAAAAGATGCTGGGGATCTTGTAGACCGGAAGCAGTTCATGCTCGTACTACGTGAGCGTGAAATTATGTTGACAAATACACCGTCTACTCTATAGAATGTGTGTATTACCAACGGGCTCTTGGTAGCCCAAACACTGCCGATAGAGGCAGAAGGAGTGAGCGATGTCGTGGTACAAGAAGGGTGACGAGGGGTATCAGGCACTTAGGGAGCGTGAGGAGCATGAGGCTGAGGAAAGATCCAGAAGGGTGTTTCGTGTATGGCTGCGGGAGGGTGAGAAGGGCAAGTTTACGTTTCTCGACAACGACGGGTTTTTCTACAAGGAGCACAACCTCAAGTTGAGGGGTAAGTGGGGCAACTTTTTTACTTGCCCTGGTGATTACACCGAATGCCCGCTGTGTGATTCTGGTGAGAGGGCGTCTTCTGTGGCTGCTTTCACAGTGATTGATCATCGCCCCTATGAGGTGAAACACGGACCTGATAAGGGCAAGATTCGCAAGAATGTCAAGAAGCTGTTGGTGGTCAAGCGCGGTGCCCTCCATAAGCTGATGGATCGGAGGCAGAAGTTGGGGGAGAAGGGGCTGCTGTACGGAGTGTTTGAGTTTGCCCGTTTTTCTGCTACAGAGTGTAATACCGGCGAGCAGTTCGACTTCCTTGGAAAGCGGTTTAGCCCTGATAAGCTTAAGACCTTGGCCCCCAAGGGCGCTGATCCTGATGAGTGGATCAAGCCTTTTGATTACTTTGAACTACTGGCACCTAGATCTGTGGAAGAGCTGCGGAAGGTGGTGGGTCAAGTGGTGGTTGGGGCGGATAGTGGAACAACCAAGGACAACAAAACTACAGACACGGATGACGTGGACTTCAGTAAGCTGACAGAAAACGAAGAGGTCGAGGGGGAGGATATTTCCCTTGACGATCTGCTGTAGAGTGCAGAATGTCCATTGGAATTAGTGACGCGCTGCCCAATGGGCATTCTAAAGCCCTTTCCGTGGTAGCATGGAGAGGGCTTTAGAATGTATTTTTCCAAAGCGGTGCTTACGACTCATTGTTTTGTTCCTACCAGGGAATTGACTGCTGAGGGTAGGGAGCTGTTGCGTGATACTTTTACGGTCCGTCCGTACTTTAGTGATTCTGAGCCGGTACCTGTTTATACGGAGCGTGAAGATTGGTTCGGGCTCCCGATGTTCTACAAGCCACCTGAGGTTTTGGCAGAAAAGGTCATTGATCGCCGTGTGGTGGGATCTGAAATTGATTTCAGAATGGTTTCCGGGTTGCGGGATGAGCAGGTTCCTGTTCAGAAACGTTTTGATAAATGGGTGGCGGCCGGAAAGACAGGCTTGATTTTTGAGGCCAGACCTGGCTTCGGTAAGACGGTAATGTTGATTCGCCTTCTCCAAGGATTGGGGAGGACATCCCTAATCGTTGTCCATAAGACGGACTTGGTTGAGCAGTGGAAGGAACGGCTGCTTGAGCATACTGATCTACAGGCCAGTGATATTGGTTTAGCTCAGCGGAATGTGTGCGATTTCAAGGGTAAGAAGGTTGTGATCGGGATGTTGCAGTCCCTGTTGAAGGATAAATATCCAAGAGACTTCAAATTATGGCCGGGCGTATTGGTGGTAGATGAGGTCCACAAAATAGCAGCCCCATACTTTTCCACTGTCATCAGGTTGTTTCCGTCTAAGTATCGTGTTGGGGCTTCTGCCACTGTGGAAAGGGCCGACGGTACCAGTGATGTTTTTAAGTGGTCAATTGAGGAGGAGCGTGTAAGGGTTTCTAAGCAGTATGTGTCTGAATTGAGTTTGAGGGTGGCGGCGCTTTGGTATACCGACAATGATCCCATTGAGCTTCCTCCAATCAGAAAGGTTGGGGCTCAGGTCAGACGTGGTATCTTGTTAAATCGTCTGTGTGTTGATTATCGACGGACGATGTTGATTGCAAAATCTGTGTACAAGCTGTGGAAGTCTGGGCGTAAGACTGTGATCATGTCTGATAGGGTTGAGCACTTGGAAGATATTTGCTCATTGCTTCATGGACGCTTTTCTGTTCCAGCGGCTGATGTTGGGTTGTATATCGGGAGAACTTCCAAGAAAGAGCGCAAGAGGATTGTGGAGAAGTGTATGATCATCCCGGCTACTTATGGCATGCTGAAAGAAGGAACTGACATTGCGACATTGGACGGGATGGTAATTGCTACACCACAATCTTCTATCACGCAGACAGTGGGAAGGCTGCTCCGGATTTGTGCTGAGAAGAAGGACCCGTTGGTGGTTGATATTGTAGACTGTGCTTATCCTCAGGCCGTTAGCTGGTTTAATAAGCGGACGGTTGAATATAGAAAACACAAGGCAAAAATAGACAAAGTGAGGTTGTAGATATGTATCTTTATGACGCAGATGATGGACGTTTTGCATGGAAGCGTAAGAAGCGACGGAAGAAGAGGAAGGTTAAACAGAAGAAGCGGAAGAGGAGAGATCCCATTCCTAGTAAGGAGCGGTTTAAGAAGTGGTATGAAAAGCACCGTGAGGAGTTTAACGAGAAGCGCAGGAAGCGCTATCACACAGACCCTGAGTATCGTGCTAGGGCAGTGGCTTATGCCAGAACCTATCGGAAGAGGATTGAGACGCCTGAGAATAGGCTTATACGGCTGCGTAAGCAGGCAGAGGCACGCGGTATTTCTTATGTGCATCGCAGGGTAGCGTGGCGTGCGTCAGATGGTAGGTGCTTGTACGGTGTGTCTGTGATGAAGGATGCCGCTGGGATACCTTGGAATGATGTGTACAAGCTGGTCAATCATCCAGACTTTCCAGAGGTGTATTACGACCCAATTACTGGTAGGAAATTGTTTATGGATTTCCAGATCAGTGCGATAGTCGAGGGGGTGAGAAAGTTTGGTCCAAGGGTGCGGGGCAAGGCTGTGGCGGAGATCTTGGAGTACCTAACGGACAGGTGGGAGGAGGATTATGTCTCAGAAGAAGGGCGGTTCCCAGAGTTCGACATCGGTAAAAAGTATGAAAAACTCCTTGCAAGAACGGGAGGGGACACTTCTAGTAACACGGACGGTGTTGGGGCAGACGACGGAGGAGATGGAGAAAATACAGGTTAGACCTTTTGTTACTACTCCGGCCAGTGTGTCGGTCAAGTTCGGGCGGACTATCAATATCGGGGATTTTGAGTCGGTCCGTATTGACGTGATGCTGACCATGCCGTGTTACAAGGAAGAGATTGTCTCGGTTTATACGAAGACACGTAATGCGGTAGAAAAGTTGGTAAGCAGGGAGGTTGACAGGATCGAAAAAGCGCATTCTGGCTCTTTGGAGGACCTTTGATGGGTAGCAACCTGAACAAGTTGGTTGAGAAGTACGATACTGTTCAGCGGGGAGTCGGTCATTCTGACGGACGAGTGATGTTTGAGGATTATGACCGGCTCCCTTGTTATGTATTTCCTGTAGATTATGCGTTCGGTGGGGGGATTCCGTTCAATATCATTTCTCAGTTCTACGGTCCACCCACCGGCGGGAAGTCTACGCTGGCCATCCTGTTCGCCAAAGGTTTGGCCCACACGTGTAATTCCTGCCTTCGTCCCTTGTCGGTTTGTAATTGCGGGGAGAAGAAGGTCCTGCAAACTTTTTGGTGTTCTACCGAAGGCAAGCCTGACCCTTACTGGTTTGACCTGCTTGGGTATGACGCTGATAAGCATATGTACCTTGGGGTGCCTGAGTATGGTGAGGAGGCATGCACTCAGGTTGAGTTAGCTGTGAGGGACCCTGATTGCGGTTTGGTTGTTTTAGACTCGTTGGCTGGCCTTGTTCCGAAGAAGGAATTGGAACGTTCGTATTTGGATTTGAGTGTTGGTGAGCAGGCCAGATTAATTGCTAGATTCGTAATGCGGGTGCGGGCTATCCTGACCAAAGAGCTTAGGCTTGGGCATAGAGTCAGTGTGTTGTTTCTCAATCAAGTCCGAACTAAGATCGGCGGAATGTCGTATGGGTCTAATGAGACAACCCCTGGGGGGTTTGCGTCAAAGCATGGGTATAGGTTGTCGGCTCGTATAAATCAGCTGGCAGCAGATTCAGATGATGTGAACAAATCTGAGAACATGAAGGATGCCCTTCGGTTTTCAGTTTCGTTGTTGGGGCAGGGGGCAAAGCAGCAGCTTGTGATTCTAAGTGGGAAGGCTGAGTATAAGCTTGCAGTTCGCAGGACTGATGCATATGTTCCAGGTCTTCCGTTGGATATGAAGGCTACTATTAAGTATGCCCGGGATCTAGGGTTACTTAAAAAGCAGTCTGATGGTTATCATTTCAACGGAGCTGTTTTTAAGACGCTAGCATCGTTGCATGATTTTTTTGTTGGTGATGGTTTTGAGCAGGGGTTGGTTCTTAAGTGGGTAGTAGTACAAAAGGCGAAAAGACGATTCATCAGCACTCTTGAGGATAATTCTAAGGTGGTAAAGTTCAAGGCCGGAGATGCCACATGATGGTCTGTGGTGTATGTGGTCGGTTGATCGTGTTGGAGCAGGGTGAGGGGGTTGGGGTTCACAGGGAGGCCATTCAGTTTTGTTCGGTCAGCTGCATTCATGAATTCTTGGTCAATAGATCCAATGGTATAGATTCTGATTATGAGCGCCTGGTGGAGGAGGGCGGGCGGAAAGCCCTCACTGCCCAGGATGCGGGTCACGCTTACTTTTCCCCAGTTTTACATACTCATTTTAGATCTGTATTTGAGGGAACTGTGGCTGAGGTTCTTTCACGCAAGTGGCGTCTCAGGTTGGAGTATGAGCCTCATCAGTTTATGGATGACATGTCTGGTAAGATTTATATTCCTGATTTTTGGCTGCCAGAACGACATGTGTGGGTGGAGGTTAAGGGTCCGTGGTCGTTGGGGTCTAAGAAGCTGTTCGGCAGTATGTTGAGTTATATGGGGCGTGATAGGTTACTTTTAATCCCGTGGAGGTTTCGGGTGAGTTTTTTCAAACAGGCCCGTGCTTTGGGGGGAGCGGCTAAAATTGTTAGGTAGGAAGCGTAAACTCAGAATTCGGCACGGGGTTGGTGGCCGCCTTGAGCTTGATTCGATTACGAATCCAAATGCCCTGACGTGGAAACTCATGCACGTTGGGGGAATGTCTGATTCTGAGTATGCTACAAGAATCAGAGCGTCGTCGATCGGGAAGGTGTGTGTCAGGGAGTTGTTGTTGGGATGGAGGAATGATCTCAACAGGAAAGAGCGTCTATCCCTCCCGCAGCGTGTGACGTTTGATATTGGTAACGCTGTCCATTACTTTCTACAGAACTCTCCAGGGGATACTTATTTCGGGGAGCGTAGGATCGGGTGGTGGGAGTGCACAGCTTGTGGGCACAGACGTTTCGGAAGGCCGCCTAAGAATAAATGCAAAAAATGCCGTGCGTACAAAAAGGCCATTGTGTATCGTGAGCACGAAATCTTAATGGACTCTCCCTGGCGTGCCTCTGGTCATATCGATATGCTGTTGGAGGTTGCCAAGGGGAGGTTCAGGGTAGCTGATTTCAAAACGATGGCGGCGGATAGGTTTAAGGATTTGAAACGTCCGGTTGGTGATCATATCCTCCAGGTCGTTGCGTATCTTATGCTGCTTGAGCACGATACAGACGGACTACCTGTAAAAGTAGATACCGATCGTGCGTTTTTGATGTATATCAGTAAGGGTCATTCTGTCAAAGAGCTTCCTATTAAGACCTTTGTTGTTGAACGTGCTGAGATATTTGAAAAGGTAGTAGTTGATAAATTTGAATCTTTCACGCGCGGGTTTCATGATTCATCGTATTTGCCAGATGTAAGTCAGGAATGTTCTGATTCTAATTTCACGTGTTGGACTGCTAAATCGTGTGCAGCTGTCGGGCTGTGTAGGCAGCTGGTGTGATCTGGAGGTTGTTATGTTATTCGTTGGAGTTGATCCCTCGCTGAAGAATACAGGGGTTGCGTTAATAGATAGTGCTGCGCCAGATCAAATCAGAACTTATTCTATTGGGGCTGCTTACCATGATCGTATTTATTTTGAGTGGCAGCTGTTGATTACACGGGACGTGTTGTCGTTGGTGGAAGGTGAGCCTGATGTATTCGTGTGTATCGAAATTCCTCCAGTCATGTTTCGTGGCGGTTTGAGCACAGAGCGTCACCAGTTGATGGGGATGCTCTGTTACGCGCTTTATAGAAGCACGGTTCGTTATCCAGCTAGAATATCTCCAGCCACTGTAAAAAAGTTTGTTGGGTGTAAGAAAAAAACTGAAATCTTATCTGTCATGCGGAGAAGGTGGGGTGACGAGATTGCCAACAATGATGAGTCCGATGCTGCGGTAATGGCTATGGTCATAGCAGCGGCTATGGGGTATTCTGTTGATCCGTTAAATCGGGCTCAGGTGGAAGCTGTTCAAAAGTTGATGACAGACAATCCGGTGACTTTTTCTGACTCGTGAAATTGATTTCAGGTTTGACAATTCACCAGCCATCCATGTATACTCTCAAATGGACGGCTGGTTTACCTTTATGTGAAGGAGGCGGAAAGTGCAGAAAAAGCAAGGGCGGATCACCTCGTATCTCAGGGCAGGATTTCCGTGCCTGTGGGTGCGGACACTGGAGTTTGAAAGGGCAACGGTGGGGATCTTGGATGAGTTGGGTGAGGACCCAGAGCTATCCAAGCTGTCTCTGTATCAATGGCGGGTGACTACGGGGCTGACCCCTTTCAGCCCAACTTGGGACTTTGATACTTCGTCCCTGGCTTCTGATTTTACGAGTTCGCTTGAATGGATCATGGATCAGTCGGAGGAGACACAGGAGTCCATCTTCATTTTCTACAATCCTAGATTTTTTATGGATGAGCCTGCTGCTATCCAGTTGATGCTGGATGTTGCTTGGCGGCTGCGAACCGTTGGCGGGGCCATCATTATTATTGGTGGTGATTCCAGGGTTCCTGAGGAGCTGACTGACATTGTAATGACGGTAGATTTTCCACTGCCTGATCGTGAGTACCTGAAAGAGGTATTCAGTGATATGGTCAAGTCGGCCAAGGCGGTGGCTGAGAAGGTGACTGCTGATGATCTGGAAAGAGCGGCGGATTGTGCGGTGGGGATGTCGGCTTTTGTGGCTGAGTCTTCTTGTGCTCTGTCTATTGTGGAGTCAAGGTGTCTGGATATGGAATTGATCCAGGCACAAAAGAAGCAATCCATTCAGCGGTCGTCTGGTGCATTGCAATTTATGCCTGTCAGTGAAACGATGGATGACGTCGGGGGGCTTGACCTGCTCAAGGAATACTTTTATAAGAGGAGGAAGTTCTTCACCAAGAAGGCCCGTGATTATGGACTGGCCCCTCCAAAGGGCGTGATGATCATCGGCCTTCCGGGTGTGGGAAAGTCCCTGATAGCCAAGGCTGCGGCTCAGGCTACCGGGCTTCCGTTGTACAAGTTTGATATTGCGTCTGTATTCAAGGGCTATGTGGGACAGTCTGAGGAAGAAATCAGGTTGGCCCTGAAAATTGCAGAAACTGCTGCCCCCTGCGTTACTGGTGACACGGTTGTTTGGACAGGTGATGGGCGGGTGGTAGAAATTGAAGAGTTGTATGCCGAGTTTTGTAGAACTGGTGATCTTACGGTGGTGGCGTGGGATGAACTGGAGGGTAAAATAACTACAACTGACGTCACGGCGGTGACGAAACGTGAGGCACCTGTTTTTGCCATCAATGCTGCTAGGGGGTTCTCGATTAAATCAACTGGTAATCATCAGCATCTGGTTATGCGGGGCGGCTTGCCTGAGTGGGTTAGAACAGATGAATTGAGTCCAGGTGATATGCTGGCTGTGCCGATTCAGGGGTTAGAAGGTGATCCAGATGTTTCAAAGTATTGGCCGGATAAATTGAGGCGTGTTAAGGGTGAACTGCGCCGGGGGCGTGGCGGATGGATGGATTCTAGAATTCCAAAGTTGCCCAAGGATGTGACTCCGGAATTAGCTTGGGTGTTGGCGGCTGTGACTGAGGGGGACGGTTCGGTATCTAATGGTCAGATTAGGTTTGTTAATGCTGAGTCTGAGCTTATTGATTATTTTGCGAAGGCCGTGTTTAAGTTGTTTGGGGTTGAGACTTCTAGGTATGAAACATGTGTGGAGGATATTCCAACAACAGTTGTCAATGGTAGAACTGTTGCGGCCACTAAGTCTAGCCATGTGGTTTATTTTTCGTCCAAGATTGCTGCTCAGTTTATTGCTGAGGCGTGGAGGCATGTGTTATTGTTTCCACGTGAGGCTAGGGTTGCTGCTCTAGCATCTTTGATTGATTCTGATGGTACGGTCACAGAGGATGGCAGGATTAGCATTGCGTTTTCGTTCGGTGCTCATCCTCATAGGTTCCATTTGTATAGGTCGTTACTGCTATCTGTAGGTGTTATTCCTGGCGATCTGTCTGGGGCTTCGTTGTTTATCTGTGGGACTGAGGCCGTTAAGTTGGCCGGACTGGTTGGCAGGTTCTTGAGGCATCCTGAGAAGAAAAAGCGGTGTTTTGTTCTTGCCAATAGAACTGCTAAATTGTCTCGTGGGACGGGGTTTGCCTGTGGTAAGTTGCTAAAGAATGCCAGGGAGAACTCTTGTAAATCCCATAGTGAATTAGGATTGTCCACTTCTCAGACATGGGAAGTGGAATTGGGTAAGCGGGTTCTATCTGAACGGTTGTTGGGTATATATGTTGAACGTATAGGTAAAGAGGCTACTGTTTTGGGTAGCCTTTTGGATCTGGAGTGTCGTTGGGTTAGGATTGACTCGATTGAGCCGGTTGGGTTGGAGGTTGTATACGATTTAGTCTGTTCTGGTGATGCAACACGCTCGTTTATTGCCAACGGGATTATTACTCATAACTGTATCCTTGTCTTTGATGAGTTCGAAAAAGCTGTGGCTGGGCTTGATTCTTCTGGGCAATCTGATTCTGGGGTGACGTCCAGGGTGATCGGTACATTGATGACCTGGATGCAGGAATGTAAAGCCCCCATCATGAAGATTGCAACTTGTAACACGATCAGGAATCTTGACCCTGCTCTGACTCGGCGTGGGCGGTGGGATGCTGTGTTCGGGGTGGATCTACCTACCTTCCAAGAGCGCATGATGATCTTTGAGATTCACTTGAGGAAACGCGGGAGGGACCCTGAGGATTTCAATATCGAGGCTATGGCACATGTGTCTGAGGGATTTGTGGGGGCTGAGATTGAGTCGGTGATTGATGAGGCTATGTACAACGCATTTGCGGATGAGGAGGGGGAGTATAGGGAGGTGACAACTGACGACATTGTGGAGGTGTGTAAAACTCTGATCCCGTTGGCTGATACTCACAAGGAGGACGTGGATAGCTTTCGAGAGTTCCTTGGTACCAGGTTCCAAAAGGCATCGTCGGATGCCGAGGTTGGAAAGCGGAGGAAGTCTTCCAGAAGGTTGCGTCCGGTAAAATGAAATTGATTTCACCTTTTTGTTTGACAATTCAGTGTACCCGGTGGTATGGTGAGGGTACATTAACCCCACACAGTAGGAGGCGAGAACATGGCGGAGAGTAAGCAGAAGGCGGCTAGGAAAACTGTCAAGGCTGCGGGAACCAAGAAGAAGAAGGTTCCTGCGAAGGAGGAGAGCGCGGCGGTGGCTGGGGAGCTTGTCAAGGCCCCGGCAAAGTCGGTGGTGAAGCGGGCTGAGTCGTGTAGGAGGCAGCTTCGTAAGGCCCGTGAGAGGGTCAACGAATCTTTCTTCGATATGGCGGTTCACCTGCGGGAAGCGTATGATGAGGGCTTCTACACCATCTGGACCAAGGCTGATGGCACTCCGTTTGCGTCTTTTGAGGAATATTGTGAGACGGAGCTGGACATCAGCTATCGGACTGGAAAGCACCTGGTGGACATTGGCCGTGTTATCCTGAAGTACGGCCTGTCCAAGGAAAAGATCGCCCATATCGGATGGGCCAAGATGGCCCAGATCGCTCGGCCCATGTTGGCTCTTCCTGAGGGTGAGGAAGTGGATTCGGAAGTTGAGCGGATGCTCGGTCTGGCTGAGGAGCACTCTCTCAGTGACCTGAAGGATCTGCTTCGGACTGAAGCTGCCAAGAAGGCCATTCGTGAGACTGCCGGGGAGGAGGGGGTTCCCGGCGAGGTAAAGGCTACCAAGGCGCGGAAGGCCAAGGCTGCCGTGATGAGGATGACCCTGAAGTTCGAGGCTCTGGCGGCTGAGACGGTGGCCGATGCCCTTCAGGAGGCGTACAAGGAGATCGGCAGTGATGAGGACCCCCATGAGGCGTTCCATTACATTTGCAGTGATTGGTTGCGAATGAAGCAGGCCGGGCTGTCCAGTAGCACTCTGGAGGAGTGGGTGGATTACATCGGTCGGCAGTTCGGTGTGGAGCTTCAGGTGGTCGGCGGTGCTGACGAGGCGCAGGTTGAGGCTGTGCTGGAAGATGATACCTCCGGCGGTGAGGTTGAGGTGGATACGGCTGAGGAAATTGACGTTGCCGTGGAGGATGATGACGAGAGTGCAATGAGTCAGGACGAAATTGACGCACTGCTCAGCGATGACTAGGAGTTGATCCGGTGTGTGGTTTGAACAGGGGAAGGGCGTAGGCTCTTCCCCTGTTTTTGTTTGGAGTTGTGGTATGAGCACAAAGGATCAGTATATTCGTTACCACAGAAATTCTCAGTACAAAGCATTGGACGTAGTATGTCCTATGTGTGGTCGTAAGCATAAAGCAATGGTGCATTTCGACGGCAAAACTATCCCGAAAAAGTTCTGTGAGCCTTGTAGGCGGAAGCGGAAGAATCTATCGTCTTCGTTTGCGTGATACTTGTTGTTGACAATACAGGCGTGTTTTTGGTAGGGTGGGGTTGTTCTGGCGGACAATTATTGGAAAGGCGGTGGGTATGACTCGTGAGACCTACTTGTATGGGTGTAGGAGTGGCATACAAAAGGGACTAAGACGGGGGGATCTCAATCTAGTTCACACCTGCTTTGAGGCGCTCTGGGGTGCTAAAAAGTTTAGAGATTGGTTGAAATGGCGGATTCATGTACTTGTGGCGGAAGACGTAAGCTATATGACAGGTGAGCTTGCTCGGTTTTTGGCGGCAGTGCCTAATGAGCCTGAGGCTGAGAAGATATGCTACAAGCGGTTCATTCTAAAACTCACCCTGCTGGCCAAGAATCGGGATTTTGGGGGACTTCTTGCAGTGGCTACCCATACTCCTGAGGAGCGGGGTGAGCACCCTGAGCTGAGTGAGGCCAGGTATGTTGCAAGGTTGCTAATTAAAACCAAGGATCTAGCACCCTCCTTGAGGGAGCTTGGCGATTTGATTTGCTCCAAGATCATTGACCAAGGGGTCATACCCGGTGATCCAGGATTGCGGCACAAGCTCAGTCAGTATGAAATGTCGGCCATTGAGTGCTTGCGGGCTCGGGCGCATCTTGGCGGGATGCCCTGGGATATGAAGACCTACATCATGGGGATGCTTTTGATCGCTATGAGGGGTCTTCCTGAAAAGGAAATCAAGGAGTATGTGAGGGGGCAAATTTTGGCAAATAAGGTCAGGTTGGGCAGTGTGTCCTTGTCCAGGGTAGGGCTGCCCTGGTATGTTTTTGATATGCACACACGGCCCGGGCTTAGGGCGATGGGGCGGTTTAAAAAGTTCTATCCTGATCTTTTCTACAAGGTGGATAACTTCAAGCTTCTGTGGTTTCAGATGGAGTCGGCCTACTTTCCTCCAGGTGCTGTGCATTATTTGAAGATGACTCCTACGGCTAAGCCTACATGGCTGGATTGTATGTGGTGGTTGGAGGAGCTGAAGTGTTCTGGGTTGAAGTCTAAAACTATGAGACCTGCGGAGGTGGCCAAGTGGTGGCGGAAGGAGGTTCGGCCTAAGTTGAAGCGGTTGGTTTTGGAGGAGCTGGGATGAGGGATGTATTGATCTTGATTCCATCCAATGCGTTTGATCGTGCTAGGGTGGTAACGCTTGATGGGTTCGAGATACGTTGTCATGGTTTCACATTACAGTTGTTTGGAGGTGAGGCGAAGGCGTTTTTATGGTGGGGAGATGGTGCGAAGCCCGAGGAAGTTAACCCGTTTGTTTACCCATTACCGGAAGGGAGACGTCTCTATGAGATCCTTCAGCCTGTCGCTGGCTCTGGTCATTGCATTGACTGCCCTCGTTATCGGTGGTTGTGTGGCGACTGATTTCCAGAATTACAACAAGGATTATCAGCCTACAATCGCTTTGGCTTACAAGGCTGCCACGTATCGTTTCCTGCAAAATTCTCCCAAGAATACAGATCGACTTATCGAGATTGTTGACGAGGCCATCAAGGGGATTGACAGTGGGAGGCTCGGGACTGTTGAGGCTGTAGCCGTGTTTGTGCGACAGTCCATTGATTATAGTAAAATCACTCCTACAGAGGCGCTTTTGCTGGATGATCTTATTGGCTTGGTTAATGATCAGATGAAGCAGTATGCGGCGCAGAGTATGCCTCTGGATGAAATTCAGGCTGCCTTGAAGCAGCGCTTGTCATATATCCGTCAGGCTGGACAACAGTTCAAGGCTCTTCAACAGAAATAGTTCATAATACTTCTTGCCCCGGTGGTCATAAGACTGCCGGGGCGTCCGTTTGTATACCTGAAATCAATTTCAGATAGGTGGGATTATGATCGGATTTGGAGTTCCATGGATCGCGTTGGGCCCAGACCGCCTATGGAGCGATTCTGGCTTCTTGTGTATTTACGAACCGTTGATGCACATGTTTCAACAGCATGGAGTACGGTCGTTAATTTATCTTCCGCCGTCATTTCGTACTGAGTTTGAGAAAAATAATGATGTAGAGTTCTCAGGTGTCCAGCCTGTTTATGCTGAAGAGGAACCTTCTCCATCGTGGAGGTACCTCCATGCTGTGGATCAGGTGAATGCGGATAGATATTTGTTGGATCAGCTTTGTCCTGTAGACTTCATCCTTTCTAATAAAATTCATGTGATCCCCCACTTAGCCGCCCAGGCTGTAGATCATCGCCTGGTTACAAATATCCCTCTCGTGTATATCTGTTTGAATGCTGGAAAAGATGCTGTGATCAATCCGCTTTCTAAGGCTGGGAAGACGGTCGGGGCAAAGAGTGCTTTTCATCTATATGCCGAGGCTGCCTCCTACTTGATGGCTGATCATGTAGTGTGGACAACGAAGGATCAATACAATAGAGGAATGCGGATTGCCAGACGGTTTCTGTCTCCTACTGAAGTACAAAATCTTAGGCTTAAGCATTCGATCATCGGATGCGGTATTGCGGACGTACTAAAGGGACATGAGCGTACTGACGATGAGATTAGAAATGTTCTGCAATCACGCAAGGGTGATGATTTTGCTGTAACGTTTTTGGGTCGGATGTCTGCCAACAAAAATGTGCGGTTTATCCTAGATGTCATTCAGCCTCTGTTCGTTCTACACGGGATCAAACTGAAGATCAGGGCTACTAAGGGGCTTCCTAAGGCCACTAAACGGCTTTTCTCGGATGCAGATATTGAAACTGTAGTGGAGAACATGGGTGGTTCTATTGCATCGCGGGAGGATTATGCCGGGAAGCTGCTTCCATCCATAGACTGTCTGATGTACGCCAGTATCTGTGAGGGGTACTGCATCGTTCCAAGAGAGGCCGTATATATCGGGGTTCCTGTGTTGTTGCCTAATAGGGCGTGGGCCAGAACTGCTATGGGTCCAGACTACCCGTTTTATTACAATGACGAGGTTGAAGCGATTGCGCTCATTAAACGTGTTCGTGACGGCAGGATCACGGATGAAGAGGCGGATCGGTTTTTGGCTGCTAGAGCGCGTCCTGAGTCTTGTAATTTTGTGTCTGAGGGTGCCGACAAACTCTATGAGGTCGTCCGTGGTCTTGTGGACGATCGTATGGCTGTACAATGGCGGAGGTCTCGCTCTAAGATTGTGGCGGCCTTTGAAGAGGAGACTACTGTGGACGAGGAGTTTGATTTTGAAGATCTCCTCGGACGGTTGAACAAGCATATCTGTGTAAAGATCGGGCGTAATATCGGTCAGCAGCGGGCGTGTTCGGCTGAGGATATTTTCCATTTTCTTAGAGACAGGTTGGTCAGTCTTTCCCCACGCGATGGTCGGTTCAAGCGTACTCTGTAGGGGTGCTGTTCGTCTTTCCCCACGCGAGGTTTTAATATGTCCCAGGACCTAGAGAAATATCCAGAAATGGAAGTAATTGTAGCGGGAAAGCCGTGTGTCCTACGTGCTGTGCGTTTAGACTCGGTTATCCCGAACGACTGGAACCCAAACCAGCAGAATCCAGAAATTTTCAATAGACTTGTGCGTGATATTGAGGAGTATGGATTCTTGCAGCCTTTTTTGGCCTTTGAAAAGCCTGAGGATTATGAGATTCACGAAGAGTTTCCAGGTGATCCTGACCTAATCGACTACATTATCATCGACGGGGAGCATCGGTACGAGGCCCTGAGGCAGCTTGGATCTGAGAAGTGTGTTCTAGTGGTGGCTCCAGGAGAGTTGTCTGGGGATGAGATCGAGCGTATGGCTGCCACTGTGCGTATGAACGCTATTCGTGGGAAGAACAACATCAATAAGATGGTTCATTTGATGGAGCGTATTGCTCGGGAACGTGAGCTTGATGAAGCGGCCGATTTGGTGATGATGGAGGCAGATGAATTTGAGGAGTTGATTGAGCAGCACCGTCAAATGATTACTGACCAAACTACCAGAGAAGAGTTTGACCGGCGGGTAGCGGCTGGGGAAATCAAGACCGTAGATGATTTGTCCAGGGTACTTAATGAGCTGTTCGGAAAGTATGGAGATACTGTCCCGGCGAATTTCATGGTTCTGGACTTTGGAGGAAAGCAGCATATTTGGGTTAGGTTGGATAAGAGCGTTTACAAGCAGATTAGGGATTTGGCGTTTGATACCCGGGCTGCCGGGTGGACGTTTGATTCCTTGGTGATCTTTTTGCTCAGCAAGATGAACAGTGACAAGATTGCTCAGCTAGGCGAGCGCGGTGTTTTGACGGCTATTCCGGAGGAGCCGGACGAAGCTGATTTGTGGGAGGCTGAGGTTCCGTCTGGTGCGGTGGGGGATGAAGATGGGTAAGACAAGACGTGAGCGTACTAGGTCCAAAGACTTTTCCTATAAGAAGGCCGGGGACAGTCTTATTCGTGATAAGGGGGAATTTAACGCTTTCATGAGGAAGCGTGTGTATGAGGTTGTTCATCCGCCTACTGGGCGTAAACCCCCGCCACAGTTAATTCCTTTGCAGGAGCTTACGATACACGAATTGGCTGAGGTCTTTTTGCTTTTGGTGGTCAGAGGTAGGCCGGAGGAGTTTGTAGCTGAGGACATAATTCAGAAGAAGTTCAAAAAGATGAAGGAGTTTTCGACTGGGGATCTAACATTACGGTTGCGTTATTTCAAAGTGTACGCTGCTCCCATCGTGCAGCGCTTGAAGAGGATGTTGGGGATTACCAAGGACAGGGTGCTCAAGAAGGAATATGAGCAGACTAAGGAAGAGCTTGTAGGGATGATGGAGAAGCGGGACGCCTTGGCAGAGGCTCATTGGGCCTTGAGTAAGCAGAAAGAGCGGCTTGAGGCTATTATGACCCGCGAGAAGAACTCCAACTATATCCTTATGCTAGCCCAGAAGGATATAGATTTGTACCATAGACAGTGTATGGATATTCTGAAGAAGGAAATGGAGCTTGGTATTCGGGACATGATGCCAACCAAGCTGGACGTGTCTTTGTCACATACGTTTGCCGGGGTAGTTGGGGATGTTAGAAAGACTGTGCCCGGCGGGGTGGACCGTATGGTGGAGGGGACAAGGAAGCTCATCGAGCATTTCAAGCAGACATCCGGTGATGGGATTGATCTACCTGCTATTATCGACGCAGAAGTAGAGGACATAGATGGCTGATAATAGCTGGTACCTTCTTGAGGACGTAGTTGCCAAGACGGTGTCATTCCTTCTTGAGGAACATGATTTTGAGCCTGAGGTTGTGGAGAAGATCGTAACTTGGTTGGGGTGTTATGCTGTAGAGTACAAAGGAGATTTGTGGATAGACCAAACACAAGCGCGTCATATGTTGGAGAACTGGGTTCTGGCCTTGAACTATGAAGACCCACAAATGCTTCTTCAGCCGCGCGGATTGAAAGTAGATCGGATGGTGGATATTCAGGAGTTTGTAGAGTCTCCTGATTATATGGGTCAGCGTGGGGCTGTTCGTGCTCCTATCATGGAGCATTTGTGGAATATCTTTCACGGAGAAGGGGCTGATTCACTGATAGAGATTGTTCTTGGTGGTGCGATTGGGATTGGTAAGAATTACTTGGCTGATATGGGGATGGCCTATACGTTGTACAGGTTGTCGTGTTATCACAATCCTCAGATAGACTTTGGGCTAGCTCCTGGATCTTCTATCGTCTTCATCAATCAGTCGGAAAAACTGTCTTTGGCTAAGAAGGTTATTTTCGAGCAGTTTGCGGCTAGGTTGAAGCAGTCTCCCTATTTCACCAAACTGTTTCCATTTGATCCGAATTATACGTCTGAGCTTAGATTTCCCGGGAACATAGTATTCATGCCGGTTTCTGGATCGACTACTGCGGCTTTGGGGTTGAACGTGTACGGTGGAGTACTGGACGAGGTCAACTTTATGGCCAGGGTTCGGGACTCCAAGTTTGCAGAGTATACAGGTGAGGCTGAATACGATCAGGCTGAGAAGTTGTACACGTCGTTGATACGGCGGATGAAATCCCGCTTTATGGATCACGGCAGAGTTCCTGGAAAACTGTTCATTGTGTCGTCTGCTAACTACCCTGGGGACTTTATCGACAGGAAGATCAAAGAGGCGGCTGAGGAGGCGGACGGTTCTCGTACTATCTATATTATGACCATGGCGCAGTGGGAATCCATCCCCAAAGAGAAGTTTAGTGGAGAGACGTTTTTGGTTGAGGTTGGAGATGATTCAAGACGGAGTCGGATCTTGGACTCGATCAGTGACGCGGTTGATCTTGATTCTGTTATCAAAGTACCGATTGAGTACAAGACAGATTTTACCAGGGATATTGAAGCTGCGATTAGGGACCTAGCTGGATTGCCTGTAGGAGGTCGGAACCAGTTTATCCGTCAGCGTGATTTACTGGTTAAAGCCATGGAGCTGCATACCAAGACTTTTGGTGGGCAGCAGTTGTTCGTTAAGGATCTTGTGGATCTTTCGACTGTACAGGATGTATCGAAGCTGATTAATCGTTCGTTTCTTGAGCAGGTTGAGTCTCCTACTTATGCAATTCATCTTGACCTTTCGTTGACCGGAGACTTCTGTGGGATTGGGGTATCGAGGTTGGCTGGGTACAAGATGACGGCTGAACGTAGGGAGTGGGATGACGATCAGCAGGAATTTGTTTTAGTACCGGCAGGTCCGATCCCTATCATTTCTACAGATGGGGTTTTGGGAGTTACACCACCGACGTCGGATGAGGTTGACCTGGATAAGGTTGGTTCGTTGGTACTGGAGCTTGCCAAGATAGTGAAAGTTGGTTGGGTGACGGCTGACCAGTTTCAGTCGGCTACCTTGCTGCAACGTTTTAGAAAGAATGGGATTCGGGCTGGGGTCTTATCAGTTGACGCTAAGGTAGATCCATACATGGAGTTGAAGGCGTCGATTCGTGATGAGCGTTTATTGCTTCCTGAAGTTTCACTGCTGAAGCAGGAATTAGTTGGGCTGGTTTATGACCCCGAGCGTAGGAAAATTGATCATCCGCCCAGTGGATCTAAAGACTTAGCGGACGGGGTGGCTGGCTCAGTGTTTATCATTGCTACTCGTAAGGCTTCGTATCGAGGGCCTGATTTCGACAAACGAAATCGTAGGGGTAAAATGCGGGCTCGTAAAATACGAGGCGTGGATACAGACCAGGTTGAGGAGGGGTCTTTGACCGCGAGGAGGCGGAGGCGAGGGCTCATACGGCCGAAGACTTAAGGAGGTGCAGATGAATGATTTGATTGGGCGGAGCGATGGGCTGGTGAATTACGTGGGGATTTATATGACTCATACGCAGAATGCAGTATTGGTTTTTATAGATGCTGGACCGGCAGAGGTTTGGATTCCTCTCTCTAAACTGGTGGATTGGAGAGTTCTTGGAGATGATACGCCTGGGCTTAGATTTCAGGACTTGGATAAGGAGGAAGACATGATCCAGGTAACTATTCCGCAGTGGCTGGCGAGAAGGGAGGGTCTACCGGTATGACAGATCAGAAGAAAGTCATCAGTTATTTTCTGCATATTGTTCTTCCGTCTGTGGGGATTCCAGATAAGCCTAGTTACAACATGGCTGAGCTTAGGCGGATTCTAGGTAAACACCGTGTAACTATTTATAGGATGATCAAGGCGGGTAAACTCAAGGCAGTCGGTAAGGATGGCGGAGATTTTCGTATCTATCGTGAGGAGTTGATTCGGTATTTCTCTGATTACGATGAGGTGCTGGACGACTAGATGGTTTGACAAATAGCTCGTTTCTGTGGTATCATCTTTTTATCTTACAAAGGAGGTGCCATGGTTATTGGGAGCTATGTCAAGCAGGAAACGTTGGATTACTTTGAGCGGGCTGTTTCTGATACTGACCAGCCTCAACTCAGGTGGCGTTGGCCTCTCAGTTATGAAGAGCTGGAGGCCCTTCGGCTGGATCGGGGGGAGACCCTAGAGGAAGGGAGGTGGGATGTGAATGGGAGAAAAGGGTAGTCGGGAAGTGGCGTTTGGGCGGCCGGTAAATCGGTGGCCCAAACGCAAAGACATTTCAGTATTCAGAAATGTTAGGAGGCGGGGCAGGCAAAAGCGGAGTTTTAGTTTGTGGGCAATTCTACTCTGGGTACTCAAGAGGTGATGGATGGACGATCTGGTAAAGGCTCAGTTGGTGGCGCTGGCAGAGAAAATGGAAATGCTAGCGGTGCTGTGTGAGCAACATGAAATCAATTTCAAGGTGCCTGGGTTCATGGAGTCTGGGGTGTACGTACTACGGCGGATGCGTGATGAAATTCTGAAGGCCGTAATGGATGACTCGTGGGAGTCGGTCAATCTTCAGGACGTCCATATGGTCTTAGACGTGATGGAGGGGGCTTACAGCACCCATCATTGAGTATGGACAGGGGCGTAGATCGGAAGAGCGGGTCATTCGGCCCGCTCTTTCTGCATTGCTTTGTCTGACGTTTTTGAGGTATGGTGAATGTATCACTCAAACGGGCTCTAAGGGGCCAAGGAGGTTAGTTATGACGCAGGGACTGTACATTGTACGTGTGTGGGTGTCTGGAGAGGAAGAGTTTATAGAATTGAATGATAAGTCCAAGTGGTGTCGGCGCGTTGACCAGCTAAACGAAACTCTCAAGCCTGGAATGTGGGTTTTGAGAGTTGGTACAACCTGCACTGTCGTAGATATTCACGGTACAGTGTTTCATTTGGTGGGCTGAGGCCCCAAGAGTTCAGGGAGATAGGATATGAATAATGATGAGGTCAAGCGGTATTACAGGATTGCGATAGATATTCAGGATGCGTGCAACATGTACGCAGTTGTTGGGGAGTTCTACCGGGCTGTTGAGTTCATCAAGGAGGAGTACCAAGAAAAGTTTGGGCAGGTTAGGGTCCCTTTTCAGTATCTCAGGTTCCATCCCATTATCCGTCTGTTTTTGGATAAGTTGGCAGATATGAGTGGTCTGTCAGTAGAAGGTTATTCCAACCATCCGATGCCCTACCATGTAGCTTATGACTACTGTCAGACAAAGGCGGACGGGGGTACGGTTAATCCTGACGATCTCAAGTGGTGGGTGCAGAAATGAGGGTCTATGAGATGGGATGGAGGAGAACAATTCCAGGCACGATATTTAGAACTGGGCGGGTTGCGTACAAAAGAGCAGTCCGGGAGTTGAGTACGGATGCCAAGCATATACGTCCCACAGCACTTTTGTACGCCTTTGAGATATTGAAGCGCCAGGGGGTGATTGCTGGGGGTTCTATTGAAAAGCTTCAGAAAGTTTCAGTTCTTCTTGTGGAAGCGATCCGGGTAGAGGCTGAGCGCGGGAAATGTTTGAAAAAGAAAGGCTATATCTCGTCTTGGCCTGACAGGAGTAAGAACACACGGATTAAGTGTCTGCGGCATCCTGAGAAGCTTCCGTGGTACAACCGGTGGAGGCGGGAGATGTCTGCTAGGAGGAAGAGATGGCTCAGAAGCCAACCGAAGGAGAGTTTGCAAAGGCCCTCCAAGAGGCGCAACCTGTTATCGAACAGTTGAGGACTGAGCTTCAGTATGGACTTAATGCCTCTCTGACGTTTGCGAGTTTGTCGCAGCATGATAAAGACGTGCTAAAGGCATTTGTACTGTTGTGCCGACAGCACAGAACGCTGTCTTTCTGAGGGTTTGACAAACGGCAGTGACATGTGGTACCCTACGGGGTACTGGAGGTTGGAGGTTGGCGGACACGGTCCCCAGGGACCTTTTATTAGGAGAGGCGGATGATGAGATATTCTCCTCAACAGTTAGCATTCATCAAGGAGCTGCGGGAAGGGTCTGGAAGCATTTGCCTCCAGGCAGTGGCGGGCTCTGGTAAGACTTCCACTCTGGTGGCGGCGGTGGCGGAGCTGCCATCCCACCTCAAAATCACAGCAGCGGCATTCAACAAGAAAATCGCGGTAGAACTGGCTCAGCGTATGCCTGAGCACGTGGTCTGTAAGACCATGAACGCGCTTGGGCATGGGGCGTGGATGAGGGTGCTCCAGGGTAGGAGGGTACGGCTGGATACTGGAAAGACCTTCAACATCTGCAAGAAGTATTGGGATTCCAGGGTGGGCATGCCAGCCGGAGTGTTGCGGCTGGTGGCCTTGGCAAAGTCACACGGGTTGGTCCCAGCCGGGGCTCCTAGGAATCCTAAGACAGTTCTCATGGAGGATACTCCTGAAAGTTGGGGGTGGCTGATCGACAGGTTTCAGGTGGACTTGAATGATCAAGAGGCTGAGGCCATAGAGGGTGCCAGGAGGGTCTTGGTAGATTCTATCCATGCAGCCTTCATGGGTGAAATTGATTTCAATGACCAGCTGTACATGCCGGTAGTTTACGGGGCACCATTCTTCAAAAACGATGTAGTGTTGGTGGACGAGTGTCAGGATCTTTCGGCCATTCAGCGGCAAATGCTCAGGATGATGTTGAAGCCTGGAGGCCGTCTGATAGCTGTTGGAGATCCACACCAGGCGATTTATGGTTTCAGGGGGGCTGATGCGGAATCGGTCAAGAATTTGGTGATGGAATTCAATTGCCTTGAGATGCCCCTGTCGGTCAGTTTTAGGTGTCCTAAGGCGGTGGTGGCGGAAGCTCAGAATTGGGTCTCTCATATTGAGGCGGCCCCTGAAGCCCCAGAGGGTGTTGTAGAGCACTGGAGCAGTTATACGGCGGAGGCGTTTACCAAGGATGACGTGATTCTGTGCAGGAACAACAAGCCCTTGGTGTCTTTGGCCTATAAGTTCATTCGGGCCGGGGTGGGAGTGACGGTTCTTGGTCGGGAGATTGGGCAAGGTTTGATTTCTTTGATCAAAAAGCAGAATGCTGAAAGTGTGGATGATCTGGTCAATAAGCTTGATGCTTATATGATCAGAGAGATTAGAAAATTTGAGGAGCAGGGGAAGGAAGATCGGGCTGCTGCGGTAGAGGACAAGGTTGGCACGATTATGGTGATCATTGACCACCTGCCTGAGCGGTCCCGGTCTGTGCCAGGGTTGATCAATACCATCGAGCATTTGTTTGCGGACAAGTCTTCAAGGCTGACTTTGTCTAGCATTCACAAGGCCAAGGGGTTGGAGTGGGATAGGGTATTTTGGTTGGATGCTAACCTTGTCCCGTCTAGGTATGCACGGTTGCCGTGGCAAATTGAACAGGAGAGGAATTTGGGTTATGTAGCTGTGACACGGGCCAAAAAGACTTTGGTATATATCACGTCTTCTGGGTTTGTGGACGCTTTGCCTGATGGGCTGACCCACGAGGTTTTGCAGTCTACGGAGCCTTGTGAGGATGAGCCTCCCCCTGAAGAGAATTGGGCTATAGCGGCTGATTTGAACGGCAATCCTGAGTGTGTCTAGGAGGCGGCTATGAATGGTGAGAATTGGGACCCGATCAAAGAGGCGGAACAGAATGTCCTGAGATTGTCCAGGGTATGGTTGGAGATCAATAGTATGCTGGATGCGTTGGGCAGCGTTGGGCGTAATATGACCCATGACCGCATCGGTCGGGACAAGTTTTTTGAAGGACTTGACTTGATGCGTCAGGGTGTGTTGTTGGAGCTGGCGCATGCTTTGAGTCAGTGCTTCCACATTGTCGGTGTTGGGGGCGAGGATGTTCTTCGGTTTTCAAGAGAGCGGTTGCGGGAGGTCTTTGATGAGAAGGACAGGCACAACGTAATGGTGTTTTTGGACAAGTACGGACGGTGGGGTGGGGGTTATTTGGTCGCAGCTGATGAGGAATTCAGACGGCAGGTAAAGGCCAAGCTTGGAGAGTACGATGATTGACGGTGGTGACGCTAAAACTCCAGTGTTGGAGTATTTCAAAAGCATAGGGATGAAGCAGGCCCATAATGTGTTCACGGAAGAGACTGCACTGGAAGCACTGATTGGTTCTCATAAATACTTACGTGAGCGTCATAGGGTATTGATTAAGCTTCTGCATAAGCGGAGCTTTCGGTTTTGTGCAAAATTGTTTAGATGGGAGGTGTGAATGAGTCCTGTAAAGAAGAGGATGATTGTTCCTGGGAGGGTGAAAAAGGGCAGAAAGCGGAGAAGCTTCCCTCTGCCTGATATGGACAGAGAACGTCGGAAGTTTTTGATGAAGAATGGGTGGATGGAGAGTTTGCATGAGGGCTGGCGTAATGTAGACCTGGGTATTTCCCATGTTTGTATTAGCAGAGCGTTGCAGCTTTGTTATGATCTTCAGACTTTGAGGATTCCGTCTGGGAAGGACGCTGAGCCTTTGGGGGTTCGGTGTTCGTGTGGTGGGACTATTTGCAAAAAGGAGAATGGCAATGACCAAGCCTGTGAAGTCGAGTGACGCTGTGGCCAAAACTGAGGTTGTTAAGCCCAAGGCAATTCGTAAGAACAAGATGCCTCGGCGGAGGCGGGCTGTACAGCGGTCAGTCACATTGACTGGTCAGACTATGGAGGCTCTTGAGTTTTTGGAGGGTCATATCTCGTCGATTCCTGGGGCAAAGTTTGATTTTGACAGTCTGGTCAATGGGCTGATTCGACGAGAGGCGGATAATCTGCGGCATGGAACGTAATTACTATGCGTACACGTGACAGAGATGCGGTGGTTGCTTTTCTGTCTGAGCATCGTGCTTTGGCAGATCCATTGATGAAATTCGAGGAGAAAGCCAAGGCTATTTTCGGGGATGCTCTAGTAGGGATTACGTTGGAGGCTTACACGGACGTGGACGGCGTGTTATGTGCTTTGGTTCAATTGAATAAATCGTTGTCGATGGCAGAGTCCATCCCAAAATTGGTAGAGTTGTATCGGTATTGGGATAAAACGGCTAAGAAGAAGCTGAGGGAGAAGGTGTTTTTGTCTGTGGCCTGGACGATCAAATGAGGTGGTTTGGATGAGAACAGATTTGGCGATTATTCAAGGTGAGTCGGATAAGGCTGTGCGGGATACTGCGGAGGAGAATGGTTGGGAGATTTTGTCAGGAGCAGTGTGGCCGGTGTATTTACCCGGGCCGGAGCCTAAGACGGCGTACTTTGCTTTGGTAGCAAAACCGGTGGAGGGTGATGATGGCGAGGAGTAGGCGTCATAAGGTCAGATGTATCAATGCTGACGATCCAAGGTGTCCATATTGTGCCCACGCAGAGCCCCATCTTCCTGGGGAGTTGGACGGGGGGCTGTGTACGGCGTGGGACGTATGCTATGACGACAATGAAACTTTACTTTTTAAAGTGAGATGTGTGGCGGTGGTGGTAAAGCCTGACAAGGAGAAGTGATGTACTTGATGCCTCAGTCGTTTGAGATTTTATACCCCAATCTGGAAGAGTTTGGTGAGCCTAAGCGTCTAGTTAAATTGATCGAGCAGGCGGGAAGAGTGTGTTACCAGAGTGAGTCTAAGGGTTACCCAGAAGATTTTGTTAGGAAGATCGTTCGGTCTGGGCATCATAGTGTGATAGAGCATGTCAATTTTACAGTGTGTTTTGTTACTGACAGAGGAGTCACCCACGAGTTGGTGAGGCATCGTCTTGCGTCGTATTCTCAGGAGAGCACTCGGTATTGTAGGTACAAGCATGGCCTCAGCATTATCAGACCGGTCCATCTTGAGCAAGTGTTACCCTTGGGTGAGTATAGTATGGGCCCTGACGGTCATGTACTTTACGAGGGCAGTGCGCTAAGAACTGATCTGACAGCGTCTTGCTGGGTAGGTGGCATGCTTGCTGCAGAAAAAAATTACTTGATGCTGCTGGACGAAGGTTGGTCTCCGCAGGAGGCTCGGTCAGTGCTGCCTAATTCACTGAAGACAGAGATCATCATGACGGCCAATATTAGAGAATGGCGTCATATCTTTTCACTTAGATGTACACAGGCTGCTCATCCTCAGATCCGGGCTCTTCTTGAGCCTCTCCAGGCTAGATTCCAGGAGGCTCTGCCAAGTTTGTTTAAGGTGTAGCTATGCCTTCGGTTAATGTCAAGATACCTAAGCCTGTATCGCCTGGGTGGTGGGTGGATGAGGTTAGTTGTGTTTGTGGAGAATTCTATTCTGAGTTCAACTGTGGTCTTAAATGGGAGCAGGGGGTTGATTTAGTAAGGTCGGTTAATGCTGGACGTGCATATTTTAGTAGGGGGCCCGTTCTGTGGGCCCTTCGTTGTTTGAAACTTCAGGAGTGGTACATACGTCACGCACAATGCTGGGAATTTGAAGGAGATACTTATGCACTGGCAAGATCGTGAGGCGATGTTGGCTGAGATGCGGTGGTTGGGTGGTCGGGATATATGCAGGGACGTTCATATGGAGAATGCGGCAACGCCCTTAACCGATGTATCGGCCGTCTGTCGGGGATGTGGGGTTGAAATTGATTTCAACTCGGAGTGGTGCGATGGGTGTGGACAAGGACGGAGACATCCAGGTGGTGGAGGCTGAGATTGATGATTCGGTCTCTCAGACTGAGGCTCTTCTGCGGGCATTAAGGCGGGGGGAGCATGTAAACAGGGCTACCGCGCTTTTAGATTATGGGATCTTTAATCTCCCGGCCCGCGTGTTTGATTTGCGTCAGATGGGGCTTCCTGTAATGGACAGGTATACGACCATCATGACACGCCGTGGTCCTGTGACACTCAAAGAATACTGGATGCCCACTCTGTCAGAGTGGAAGGAGGCTAAACGTGAAGAGTCTTAGATTAGCAAGTTTGCTTGTGTTGATTGTGGCGTCGGCGGCTTTTGCGGGGCGGGCCAACCACGAACGCTATTACCAGGAGAAGTGGTGTTCGGCGGTTGGGGGCGAGACGGAAGTGCGGCTGGAGGATGGCACACGAGCTGACTGTGTGGCTCGTGGTTATGCCATTGAGTTTGATTTTGCGGACAAGTGGGCTGAGGCTGTGGGTCAGTCGATTCACTATGCGGAAATGCTGGGGCTGAGGCCGGGCATTGTTCTGATTATCGAAGACCCGATTAGAGACCAGAAATATGTGGAACGTCTGGTTTCTACATTAGAGGCGGTGTGTGTAAAGAGGGGGGATACCTGTGACAGCGTGGATTTATGGGTGATGTTCAAGTAGTAGTCTTTCCCCACGCGACAGCTGGTTCTGGTAATCGTTAGCGCGTGGATTGTTTCGTTCTAAAAGTTTTGCTGTGGCGGTCTCGTGGCGGCTGGTCGCCAGGTTAGTTTGGATTCTGCCGTAGAAAAATTTAGATATTGGGTGAGCTGTACGGCGTAATTTTCTTCTATTTTGGGAGTTACATGACCGTAGGGGTGGGGGTATCCTTTGACCATCATCAAACGGCCCCCAGGGGCCACAGCCACAGGAGGACGCGGTCATGAGACTCCAACAGGCACAGTATCCCACCACCAGGCAAATCGTTTCCAGGCTCAAGAGGGATCGAGCGATTCGGACGGAGCTGACCCTCAAGATGCGTCACAAGGCCGGTCGGCTAGTGGCGACAGTCGGCACTCGGCTGTCCGTGCTCGGGCCCCCGGTGTCTGAGCATGACTACCAGGCACTCAAACTTTCCAGCAACGCAAGGGGTTTTCTGCGGTACATGCTGGTTGGCGACATCATTGGGACTCACAGTGGTGGGGCTCAGGAGCGGACCAACCATCGTATCTGTGACTCGGTGTTTAGGGCTGTCCGCGTAGTGTGGGCGGATTAGCCATGAGGGGGTGTAAACTCACCGCCCGGGAAATCTACCAGCAGATTGACAGGCTGGGGGTTCCACTCAGTGAGAGGCGGCAGGCGTTTGCCCACTACTGTTGTAGTCGGGCTGGACTGGTAGATCCTATGATCTTCATCAGACATGGGATGGGGCAGGTGAAATCAATTTCATCTGCGAGGATTCCACAGAGACTAAGGAGTGTCGGATGACAGTGGAAGACCTGGTGTTGTTCCTATGCGTTCTGGCGGCCCTAGGAGTTGGGGTGGTGCTGCTGGGCGTGTTGGAGGCTGCGGTTGTGACAGTCCTGGAATGGGTGGACAGGAGGACAGCATGACACACGATCTTGGAAAGTATGTGGGACTCAGGAAGTTCGATTGGGCGGTGCCTCAGGGGTGGCTGGACGAAGTCACCAAGCTTGGGGTGAAGGCTCAGTTCGTCTGGGACTACTCGGATGAGAAGAGGAGTTGGGGTGTTCCTGTGGCCATTCGGGAAATGGCTTTCGAGGAGCTGGCCAGGCGGGTGGAGCATGAATTTACGGCGGCCTATGTCCACGCTGTGATTGATGACGGTGGAGAGGAGGAGGGTAACAAGGCTGCCAAGATTCTGGCTGAGATCTATCGGAGGCTGTGGATGGACAAGGAGGAGTACGACAAGCTGGTGGAGGCTGCTAAGCATGCAAAGTGAGTATCTTGGTATCCCAAAGAAGTATCAACGGAAGCGTGGGAAGGTGGGGTATCGCCCAAAAACCCACTACCTACCAGACCCAGAAATTGGAGTGGCGTTGTGTGGGCGGAAGCTTTCCGAAGAGGTTCATCGGTGGACACAGGATCAGGCTAAGGTTGAGTGCCGACGGTGCTTGACGGATCTGCTGGGGCAGCGGGCTGATAATGAGAATGGTCCCATTCAGGTAGTACCTGCTGCTAGTCAGGCGGTACTGGATCTTACGCTTGGGGATTTACTGGAAGCTGCGGCTCGGACCCACACTGTGGTGATAGAGCTGCGCCCGATTATTGAGGATGCCGATGTCTAGATTCGAGGTTGGGCAGACGGTATTTCCAGCCACTCTGATGTTCTTGGATCGTGCCTCTATAGAGAGTGTGCGGGAGAACGGTCAGGTGGTAGTGGTTACCGAAAACACTCACGTGATGCACAAGGGGGCGTATTCGGTATATCACACGAATCGGGCTTTGTGTGACGTGGTGGACATCGGCGGTACTACGTATCTTGTTTTTCGTGAGTGGCTCTAAGGAGGTAGTCATGGCGAAGCGGCGGACGGCAGACGAGCTTTTGGAGCAGTTGGCTGAGGATTGGGGTACGGACGTGGAGGAGATGTTGCGGGAGGCTGTGTTCGACTCAGTGGTCCCTGGTATCTGTCCGTACTGTGGTTACTCTACTGACGTGGAGCCGGATCAGAGGGCTGGTTGGTGTGAGGAGTGCGAGAAGCGTACTGTGATCAGTTGTCTCATTCTTGGGGGTATCTGCTGATGGAGCGGCGTAAACATGTGATGTTTGGGCTTGATTATGCTCGTGACAAAAACTGGAGACCGGTTAAAGTGACTCGGAAGGGAGCGTATCGTCTTGGGATGAGGTCGATTCCGAGGGATCTTAAGACGTGTGGGTTCCAGGTGGTTGTGGCCGATTGTGGTGATTACTACCGAGTGTCTTACGGGAAGCAGGTGTAATCATGGGAAGTAGAGCATTGTTGGAGGACAAGTATACTGTTTACTGTGAGCGCTGTGGGCTGGCTCAAATTGATCCGCATAGACGTCCGGCGCAGCGTTACATTCTTGGGAAGCCGTGTCCACGGTGTGGACATGTGCGGCCTGGTGGGCAGCGACGGGTGACAGTTAAGGAGGATCGCAATGATTGTGCCGGATGATCAGTATGAAGTGATCTTGGAGCTGCTCAGGTCGATTCCTAATTCTTTGGATGGGGCAGTAGATGCGTTGGAGTTAGTCACCGAATTGACTACGCATGTGAATGTGGCTTTGTCTCTTAGGCAGCCTATCCAGCCACATTACGTCTTGGAGGCTGAGGAAGAGTTGCTGCGTAGTATCTTGTTGATCACAGATATTCTGGCTGTATTTAGGGCGCTTCGAGAGGCTGCGGCTTTGAATAATGTGGTCGAGGTTTAAGCGACTTACTTGTGCTGTGGGTGGGGTTGGGTTAGGGGTTTTCTTTTTACACGCCTTGCCGGGGCAAATTTGCACTCTCACATGTATACCCTAGCGGTGTTGGGAGGCTATTTTGGGCAGGAATCTTTCCCCACGCGAGGCAGTTTTCAACGGGCATCGTCCGTTAGTTAGGAGACACTGGAGTGAAGTATTGGATTATAGCTGATACGCATTTCGGTCATTCCAAGCTGGTGGAGCGTGGTTACCGCCCATCTGGGTTTGAGGGACGTATTTTTGACCAAGTAGCTGCCTTGATTTCCTCTGACGATGTGTTGACCCATCTTGGAGATTTTTGTTTCGGAAATGATCGTGAGTGGCACGAGCGATTCTTGGAGGTCTGTAAGGGGAAGAGCTGGTTGATTCGAGGTAATCATGACAGAAAGACGCCTACTTGGTACATCCGTCGTGGGTGGTCGTGTGTCCTGGATAGGTTACAGTTACGTATGTTTGGAAAGACATTGGTGTTTTCTCATAGACCGGTCAATGTGCGGGGAGGAGTGGTTAACATTCATGGGCATTTCCATAATAACAACCACCGACATGTAGAAGAAGAGGAGGTAGATGAGGTAGATAAGAATCATTGGTTGGTGTTTATCGAACATACGTACCGACCGGTTGATCTGAGAAAGTTCTGCATGCAGAAAAGTCTGCGAGGAGGGTGAAATTGATTTCAGAATCTAGGCTGAAGATTGGGACACGTGTGGGGTGGCTGTAGAAGGGGGCGGGGGTAAGGTGGAGCGTGAAGAGTCGGCCGATGATGAATGGCAGCAGTTGGCACTAAATGAGTGGGATGTTAGGCAGTAATCACAAGCAATTTTAGGTTTGACAAATGGTAGTGTACCCCTGTATTATGGGGACACTAGGGGTTGGCGGAACCCCTCAAACGCGGGCCATACGGCCCCAGCATCAAGGAGGTGTAGCATGGCGGACAAGAAGGCGGTGGAGAAGCGGGCGGAGGTTCTGTCGGGTCTCCCGAACAAGCCCCCCACAAAGGGAACCTGGGGCGGGGAGATCAATGTGTACTTCGCTCGGGGGTGGCTGTATGACTTCAAGCGCCCCCTGCGGGATCTGGACAAAGCCCTCAGGGCTGACAAGTTCAAGGTCCCGGCATCCGTTCAGGCTTTCCTCTACGGGAAGCAGGACGGGGAGAAGACACACGGTGGGATTCCCCGGGTCGGTCGGGAGCTGACCAACGGCAGGCTTCCCCAGGAGCACCTGGATTGGGGGAAGAGCTACTACAGCAAGCTCCTGGCCCTGCGGAAGGCTGTGGAGTCGGAAAACACGGCTCGGATCGAGCGGGAACTGCACAGCGTGTGCGAATTCATCGAGACCATCATCCGAGCCGGGATGAAGGCCGGGGCCCCTGTAAGGGTCCGGTCCAAGCCCAAGGCCCCCGCCAAGACCAAGGGGAAGGTTCGGAAGCAGGTGGCGGTCCAGGCATAGGGAGTTGGGGGGCCGGACGACTGGTTCCGGCCCCTTCAGGAGGCGACAATGCTGGTGACCCTGAGCAATGATTTTCATCGAACGTCAGTGAGGGTGCGGGTGGATAAGTTTCCCTATCACTTGACACCGAGTCAGGTGAGGCGGATCAGGCGGGCGCTTTGCGGGATGCCTGATTGTACGTGTTCGGGGTGGCTTGGAGTCCGTGGGCCGCAAGAGGGCGGGGTTGTTGTTCAGTCGTTTTCTGAAAATGATTACGTGCTGCATGTTTGGTGATTAGGGGATAGTAATGTTCAATGTCGTTTGGATCTTTTCTGGAAACAGAATTCACAGCTCCGCCAGCCCAGGGGCGGACTTTGGACAGACCGGCCAGGCCGGGGAACTCCCCTATGAAAGTAGGCGTTAACTATGGGCCGAAAGCGCGCCGATCGACCGGAGCAACACGGCGACGAAAGCCACGGGAGACCGTGCCTCCTAGTGTGGCGTTACCGGTTGGTGCGTAAGTAGGCCCGCCAGTTTTTTTGATAGAGATAGAAGCGTGACTCTGAACGCGGGGCGCTAATGCGTGACTGAACGCGGGGCGCTAATGCGTGAGGCAGGACAGTGATACTCGTTGGGTGGACGTGTCTTTGCGGGCATGACCAATCACGGACTCACCAGCACGGCATCGGATTGCCGGAATCCGACATCCTGATTGTTCTGGATGGCGCTTGGGAGCGAGCAACCCCAACCCCGCTAGTAGGAGACGGGGGGAGCATGTAAGCTCCCCCTGTTTTTTCTAGCAGTTGAAATCAATTTCAGAAAAAGGAGGGTGACATGAGCAAAGCTCCAAGGAAAAAGGTGTTTACGTTTGACGTTTACTTCCTAGGGGATTTGGCGGCCGGACTACGATCGTTTTCTGAGACTATAGCAGTAACGTTGGACAGCGGTGACCCTGGGGGTGCTCCTGGGGAGTTTGAGCAGTTTATAGCTGATGCGTTGTCTGAGTGGTACGATGGCGCGACTGTGACTGTTAAAACGCTAGAGGGAGGTTGTGATGCCAAAACGGCATAGATGGCAAGAGTATGAAGAAGACGTAGAAGGGTGTGATTTTGCCCAGATTTGTACGAAATGCGGAATAATTCGTGGATGGACAACTATAAAAGTACCAAACGGGTGGCTGACAGTTGAAAGATGGCTTAGATCGTCAGACGGGAGGGTTGTTGTTGAAATGCCAGCCTACAAAGCAAGAATTCCTTGGCCTTGTGAGGAAAGTTAAGGGGAGATGTTGTTATGCAACGAACACGTGCTTGGAGACGTCATCAGACTAAGAGGGTCCAGAGGCGTAGGCTCAAGCATTGGCTTAGATTGTGGAACTCAGAGCATACGGTTCGTTGTATAGGTAAGCTGAAAAAGGATAATTTCAGCTGTGGTTGCCCAATGTGCAAGCCTTGGAAGCATGGATTGGATACTAAGCTAAAATTCAGTGAAATCAAACAGTTGGTTGGGTGGGACGACATGTTTACAGGAGGCGGATGAGATGAGACGTGTACTTGGAACGGTAGTGATCTTGGGGATGCTGGTAGGTTCGTTCGGGGCTGTGAAGGCCAAGGCGGCGGAAGCGCAGGTACTTCAAGACTTCCAGAAAACGGTGTATCTCATCAAGGCTAGCAACGGGAACACCAAGCAGGCTGCGTCGATTTATTTGCTTCTCCAGGGTTTGGTGTTCCAAGTTGGAATTCCAATGCAGCTTTGGGTGGCCGAGCTGGAGAAGACGATATTTATCCTGATGGAATCTGAGCTGTTCAAGATTGCGAAGGCTGAGACGGTCGAGGAGCTGGTGAAGAATATGCTCAATTCGTTAAAGGGTCTCGTACTGGAATCTGACGGGAAGCTGACGAACCTGCGGGTGGCCGTGTTGATTCCTAACATGCCGCTCCCCAGAGCTATGGGCTCTCTTACAGACGGAGTTACTGTTTTTTGGTGATTCCTGCCACGTCACCCGGAATGTGGGGATGAATAATGCACGGCAAAGCCTTCCACGAAGTAAATTTACGTTCATACTGCGACTTTCTTGGGCTTCCCCTGACCAACTAAGGGGTACGGGGGAATCTTTGAAATTTGACGCCTTTTTGGCGTCTCTGTTTTCTGGGCCGACTTGAAATCAATTTCAGGTTGGGGGAGATACAACAACGTGGGAGGGGTGGTATGCTCTGTTCATCGGGGCATGCGGCCCCCCCACCAACAGGGCCCTGAGAGGCCAGGAGGAGAACCATGGTGTATCTGACCAACGCATTTTCCATCAACATGCTGGCTTTTGACGAGCCGACCCGCACTGCAACCGTCAAGATCAAGGAAATCGACATTCGGACAGCCTACACAAAATTGATCTGCGCTCTGGCTGCGGACAAGCTGGTGAATGCCATCGGTCACCGTAGCACGGATACGGTGGCCTTAGCGGAGGTTGAAAAGGTCCGCATCTTGTCCGGAGGGGCCGCCTTTCCCAAAGGGCAGCGGCTGACGGTACGCATGGGACCTGAGGACACGCTGATCGTGGTGCAGTATGTAGGACCCAGGCTGGAAGAAGGTGCTACAGAACTTCCGGCTGGAGCTGAGCTTCGGTGGTATCAGGTGGAACTGGCGAGATAAGGAGGAACGTTTGGAGGAGGCAGAGGATGCGCATCTACATTGTTAATACTGAGACGGAAGTTGGAGACTGGCTGGAGCTTCCGGTGTACGAGGATTTGCAGGAAGCTCTAGAACGGTTGATCGGCGGGAGCGGCGGGTTGCGGGTGGAAGACGCAGATCATTGGCCGGGTGGCTGGAAGCCTTGGCCAATTGACAGTGTGGATACCATCAACGAGCTGGCGGAGAGAATCGAGGACCTTGTTGATGATCACCCCCAGCTGTATAGCCTGCTGGAGGCTGTGTGTGAATGTGAAGCCTCGACTGGGGTGGGATGGCTGGAGAACATCCTAGACTTGATCGAGATTGGTGACATTGCGTGGTATCCGGGCAAGACCCTGCGGGAGGTCGCCATGGAACTGGTGGATGAGGGTACGTTCGGGGTGGTCCCTGAGAACCTGGAGGGCTACATAGACTACGATGCCATTGCCCAGGATTTGGCAGTGGACGGGTACGTGCAAACTGGGCGGGGAGTATATAGGCTGCCGTAAGGCGGCGGGAAGGAAAGGAGCCTCGATAAACATGGCAGTTTTAATCTGTACTGAGTACGGCTGTAAGGCGAGGGACTTTATGCCGGTGGATACGACCGGGGTGCGGGGGAAGGACCCCTGCTGTATCGACTGTAAGGTGGTGCACAATTGCCCCAGCGCCTGCGGGACGGTGGAGATCATAATAGACGCCATGGTGGAGTTCCTACTCCATGGCAGACGACTCCAAACGGAGGCGGGATGGCCCGGCAGGTTCTACTGTGCCTTCTCGTATTACTACCCCAAGCCCAAGGAGGTTGTGGAGTATCAAGATGATGACGGTGAATAACGGCGGCGGGAAGGAGAGAACCATGACGAGGTTTAGGATTGAGGCAATCGAGAACGCGGAGGAATGTTGCCCCGTCTGCGGGCAGGATATTGAGCATAATGGGTATGTTCTTCTGGAAAACGATAAGTCGGTAGGATGCTACTGCTCGATGGGCTGTGCGGATGAGGAGGCGACCAACAGGCTGCATAGCAACCCAGCTCCTAAAGGGCGGGAGTATTTCAAAGCCAGGTACCCTGGGTCCTACCTACAGCCTGCCCAACTGGCTGAGCTGGCCCGGTGGGCAGCCCGGTCGGGTACGTCGGATAAACACCGGGTCAGCGTGGCTACGACCACAATACTGGCCCTGATGGACGCTCTGGACCTGGAAATATCGGTCTGGTGTGATTGCGTGTTCGTCGTCACACCCTGCGGGCCGAACAGCTCTGTGGGTGTACTGTATGCAGATCCTTATTCCCGGCACAACGCCGGGGACGTCCTGGACTGAGAGGATGAAGAGAGGAGACATCTTGACAGAGACAACAACGGCACTGGTATGCACAGAGTATGCTTGCACGAGGGTACCGGTGATTTTCGTCTTAACCCCGGGGGAGGAGCCTGAGGAGAGGAAGTACAACACGTGCTGCCTCAATTGCGGGAAGGTCCACGACTGCACAGGTAAATGCTCACTGGTGGAGAGTGTAATCGAAAGCGCGGCTAATTTCCTGATGTACGGGGTAGCAAGAGCATCGGCGGCGGGAGGCCCCGGAACGTTCCATTGCCGTTACGCACAATATACGGCTAGCTCAAAGCGGCGGGGCGGGACGGCCCCTGGGATTAACTGAGAGTAATGTTTAGTGAGGAGATAATCATGGACTATGTATGTTTTGCAGGTTCATTGCAGACGTTGAAGGTAACGGCGGACTCTCCGAGGGCGGCGGCGGAGAAGTATGTATCCGAGTGTTGTACCGATATGCTTCCTGCCGATCTAAAAGGAGTGGTTCGGTTTGACGTCAAGGTGGTTCAAGCAGACAAGGAGGAAACGATTGTAGTAATGGCTGCTCCGGCCCCTCCCGAGTGTGTGGAGGGTTATGGTAGGTCGCATGACTGGGCGGATATGGGAGTGGATGTTGATGACGGGGATGTAGTGTTCAGACACATGTGCAAAAGATGCGGGCTTTACAGGGTAACAGACAAGAGGGTCGGATCTATCAGTAATTGACACAGGATATCAAGACCCTAAGACCGGCGGCGGGAGGGAAGCTAATACCCTCAGCAATCAATGAGCCAAGCGGCGGGCGGCGGGATGGCCCGGCCCCTAAGGTTTAGCACTAAATAAAGGGAGAGAGGAGGGAGGAGGGAGAAAGAGAGACCAAGAGGCTGGCGGGAAGGAGAGAGGCAGAAAAGAGACAGGGGATAACCAGGCGGCGGGATGGACGAAGGAAAAGAGCCTTCTAGGGGGTTGGCAGACATTTGTCTCCTACGACCCCTCATTATATACAGCGGGGAGAAGAGAGGGTTTGACGGTATATGACACACTCACATTTCACATAGTACCTACTATGTGAAATGTTAAAAGAATCCCCTAAAAAACGCCCCAAAAGCCCTATATACCCTCGAAACTCCCTATATATCCCCAAATCAGCCCAAATCCAGCAGTCTTTCCCCACGCCAATTAGCCATATGCCCCCAGAAGCAGTTCTCCAAGTCTCTCCACACCCCAGCCCCTCCTCCAGTTCGTCTTTCCCCACGCGAAAGCTTATCTCGATGGCACCGCCGATGGTCAGGGAAGGTTTCCCCACGCGCCCCAGTCTTTCCCCACGCCGACGCTTATATCAGAAGGCGGGAGGAGCAGCAGTGAGTGTGTATGCACTATATCTATAATGATAGAGAAGAGAGGAGAAGCCACCATGTACAAGAAAGTCTACATGACGAAGAGCGCAGAGAAGGCGTGGGAGAAGTTGTTGGAGCTAGAGCCGGGGCTTTCCGCCGCTCGCTTCTTTGGGAGGATGGTCGAAGCAGTGGCGCGGCTTGAGCCTGAGCTGGCGGGGCGTATTTTACGGCATGTCAACCGTTCAGCAACAGAACGTAAGCGGAACCCCCGCCGAGGCACGCTGGGAGAGATCACGTACCGAGACATTGAGCTGTTCCTGCGGGATGAGTGGGGGGACGAAGACGACGAGGGTTGAAATCAATTTCAGGTCCCTCGAAATTTTCAGCCCGGAGGGGGAGATACAAACACGCCGTGGGGGTGGTAGGCTTGCATCATAGGGAATTCACCCTAACCGAGCCATACGGCTCAAGGAGAGCGGGTCATGAGGAGAAGCAATAACCGCGATTGGAAAATCATTCGTCGTGTGGTGCAGGATGTAGTAGATGATTGGTTGTGGGCGGAAGAGCCTGAATACCGGCCCGGGTACAAGGAGAAGCTGCTGGCTGACGTGATCGACAGGCTGTGGCGGATTCAGGATAAGCAGAACAGGCTGATGGTGATGGAGGGTCGGGACATCCGCCCGCTGGAACTTTATTTCTCGGACATTCGGGCCATCCGCAGGTTGATGAGCTGGGCCATTCAGGAGCGTGTGTATCGGACCAAGGACTCCCTGGAGCTGATCCGGGAGGCCATGCGGCTCAGGATGGATGAAAAGAAGTTTGGCAGGATTGACGTGGAGGACTACCCTCCGTGTTGAGGGAACTGGATGGGGCCATCCGCCGGTTGCTGCTGAAATTGATTTCAGCTTGGCGGGTGGTCCTGTCCGACGTTCAACAGGCAGTAGAGGATATACGGCGCGCGACGGCGGGAGGGGGTGAGGAGGACGAAGACGAATGGGAGTAATGACACGGAAGTTGTTGGTACGGGTTACGCCGCAGAGACTCAGTAACGCCTTGGTGTACGGGGACGAAGTAACGGGGTATTTCATCGCTTTGCTGGGGCAGGACGGTAGAAGTCGGTGGGACGTGATCATTCCCTTCCGGGCGGGGGAGGGGGAGCAGCTGGTACGGGGTACGCTGTATCTCACCGACGCACAGGAACCGGAACGGCTGGAGGAACGTGCCAAGCGGATGCTGGAACGGCTGGGGGGAGTGGACCTGGTGGATATTACGGGCTAACGAAAATTAGGCGGCCGGAGGGACGAGGCAAGGACGTCTACCCTGTGGTAGGGTGTTCTTGTTAGGGGCTACACAGGGCGGCCCCTCCCCACCGCCTCCCAGGAGGCAAGGAGAAGAGGTCATGATGCGAAGACTGAAGGCCCTTTGGTGGCGGAACTGGTTGAAAGTCGTTCCCTGGCGGAGGACCCTGGCCCAGGCCATCATGGAGTGGGACAGGGGCTGCGATTGTATCTCCAAATCGGAGACTGTGGTTGAGGAAGCCTGCCCCGGGTGTGGGCAAAAAAGGGCCCTCTGCCTGACGTGTGGCGGGGTCCGGTGGTTTTATGATGAGCACGCCCATTGGTGCCCCTACTGGACGGCATGGCGTGACGTGCTCAAGCCCAAGGGGCGGAAGGAGTAGGAATCATGACTACGCAGTGTAAAGGGGTCTTGGCGCATCTCCAAATTGAACTGGTGGAGAGGGAGGAATCGGCGGAGTGGAAGTTCAGGGTGCCTGATCTGATCGCCCTGTCCCGGATCGGCGGAATCGTAGAGGGGTTCTGGGAGGCCCTGGGGGATAAGACAGAGGAGGCTGGGGCTGGGAATGAACAGATGAGGATCACGTTGAGCAGGCCGGGGGTGAATGGGAAGGTGTATGCCCACCGTTCTGGGTGGATGTCCATGAAAGACCTGCGGCGGCTCCTGGACATGTTGGACTTCGAGGTCATGATGAGCTTCAGGAACTGGGGGAACGTCTAGGCAGGTGGGAGGGGATGGGAGTAGGAACTCTCTTCCCCTCCTCCAGTTCGTCTTTCCCCACGCGTTAGCATATATATTGCCCCCCCGCAGAGGGGTGGGGTGGAGCAGCCGCCAGTAGAAGTTGAAATCAATTTCAGATGCCAGCCGACGCTCATATGTACGACGACGTCCCCCAAGACGCCGACGATTGAACCAAAGACGAAAGTCAAACACCTAAAAGTGTGCCTATATAATAGAGGTTGCTTAAATCGTGCCAAGCCGAAAAATTTGTGTTGCACAGCATTTTAGGGAGATACAACCCCGTCGAGGGGGTGGTATGCTGGGGGTAATGGAACCCTTAATCGCCTCTCAGGAGGCAAGGAGAATGTCATGAAGAAGACGGTGCGGTTCCAGGCGATTCCAATGAACGGGGAGATTCCCTACGGCTACGAGCAGACATTCACCGTAGACTCCTGGGAGGAGGTGAGTCGCCTTCTTAGGCAGGCCATTCTCCTGTGGGAGCTGGTGGACAGGGCCCGGCGGACGGACCGGGACGAAGTCATCTCCATGAAGGTGGAAATGGATGTGTTCGACGAGGATGGGAACCCCCTGCCTATGGCGGCCGGGGAGGAGCCCTATTTCTACATGAGCATCATTGAGGTCCCGGTGTGGGTGATCCGATCCCTGACCACCATGGGATTCTGAGGCAGTAGACTGGGGCCCATTACGGGCCCCTTTTTCCACCGCCCCAAACGGGGCAAGGAGTAGAGGTCATGGTTGATCGCTATGTGGTGACCACGGAGATTCGACGGGCGGACGGAGAGCTGGTGGGGGCAGCCGAACGGATCACCACCGACCCGGACACGGCGGTGGACGAGATCCGGACCCTGGCGGAGAGGGAGGGGCTGCTCCGCATGGCCTATCCCAACTGCCCTTTCAGCTCCTGGGAACTGTTCAACGTCAGTATTTTGGTCAGCAAGATCTACCGGGTGGCGGTGAACGAGGCGGGGTTCCAGACGCTCCCGGCGGTGTGTATGTATAGCTGCTGGCTGTGGTTGGACCCCAAAAGGATCGACAGCCTGATCTAGGGTGAATTGCATCGAATAGGGGCCCCTTCGGGGGCCTCGTCTTTCAAAATCAAAGACTCGTGCCTCGTCTTTCCCCACGCGACCGCTTTATATCAAAAGGCGGGGGCGAAGAAGAACGACGACGTCCTAGATCGTGGGAGCAAACAGAACGACGACGTGTTAGAACGCAAGCAGTGGAGACGACGCCGACCTGAAATCAATTTCAGAAGCAGCAGCGGGAGGAACCGACGAAGTAAGCTCAGCGGCGGGAGGGAGACGACGTACACGTTAGTCCGTCAAGCAACGAAGACTCGCAAGCTCGTCTTTAACACACAAAGACTCGTGCCTCGTCTTTCCCCACGCAGACGCCAGTCAGTCTTTCCCCACGCGACGACGTAAGAACGCCGACGACTCAGACGACGCCGACGAGGCACGCGACGCCCAGCGCGTCCGGCTGGACTTATCCACAGGCACGGATGTCACTGTGGATAACTTGTTGATAACCTTATCCACAGGTTATCCACAGGCGGCGGGATGCCCTGTGGATAACTTCCGGGCCTTTTGCGGGTTTGGTCTGACTAAACTTTGGTGGTTACTGGATAGGTCGGGCCCTGAAATTGATTTCAAAAAAACGGCCGGAAACCCTTGCACGGGCCGGAACGGTCTGGTACGGTCCTATTATGATCTTTGACATACCGGACCGGGGGCGGCGGTCCGGGCCCTGGCCAACAAGGGCGGGCCCCACCTCACGGGGCGGCCGGGGATAGGTTAAGGGGGCGGGAAAGGGAATCCCCTACGGGCCCAAGGGCCCAGGAAAGGGGATAGGACCATGAAAAAGGCTATCACAAAGGCGGGTACGGGTAAGGACACGGCCAAGGCCAAGGCGGCGGCCACCACGGACACCCCTACGGCCCTGGATCGGGCGGTTGGGGAGGCCTTGACCTTGCCCAACCCTTCACGGTCTGGTGGCACCTATACCGGGCCCCAGGGCCCCCGGGATCTTTACTGGACACGGGGCCTTGGGTGGGATTTTGTACGGCCCTTGTACCGGTTGCGGGAGGGGCTGAAGGTCGGGAAGGTCCCGGCTCCGGCCCTGGCCAGGCTCCAGGGCCGGAACGGAAAGGGCGGGCTGGCCCGGTTCAACCGGGAGGCTCCCTTCCAGGGGGCGGACCCGGCCCTGGAATCGGACCTCAAGGCCTTCCACAAGGCCCTTGCGGCCCTCCTGGGGGCCCTGGAATCCGGGCCCTCAAAGGGGGCTTTGTCCCGGGCGGACAAGGCCCTTGAGGCTTGCCTTCGGGTGTGGGCTCCCAGGCACAAGGACGGCCTCAAGGTGCTCAGGCACCTTGAGGCTCCCAAGGCCCTGGACACCACGGCCAAGGCCAAGGCCAAGGCCAAGGTGGCGGTGAAGGCTTAATTCCACGGGATTCCCTTTCCTCCCCAGGTAGGGCAGGGCCCTTTTCAGGGTACCCTGCCCTACTTTTTTTTGGCCATGGTTTGTTTACCATGGCCATACTTTCTCCTACCCACGGCCGGGCCCCAGGCCGGGTTATCCCCAGGTTATCAACAATGACACCGGTGCCTGTGGATAACTTTATCCACAGGTTATCCACACTGACACCCATGCCCCTGTGGATAACTCAAAAATCCCAGACGACGCCGCCCCGCCCAGGGGGTTGTTTTCTCCTGAAAAACACTTAGAGAATTTTTAGAATAAGGTAAATTTACATAAGCTGTAATACTTAGAGAATTTTTAGAATAAGGTAAATTTACATAAGCTGAAGATCCCCCCCACCCCCATTACAGTCATAGCTTCCCTCCTGCAAAATTACCCCCCACCCCCACATTATTACTGTTTGACAATGCCCAGACCACCATGCTATGCTTTGACAAATGCTGTTCTGCCCACGGCGGAGGACCCCCCATCATGTCTATTGATATTGCCCTTTGCCATGACGAATGGACCTTCTACATATATCCAATACTGTCAGGTTTAGCACATTTCACGGTAAATTGGCCGGCAGAAGATTGCATACTACGGTATGACCAATCTAAATATTCCTGTCGAATACCAAGTGGATCTACTGTTGTACCAGCAACTGATAGTTTAGACATAGTCATTGATTATGCTCCACGTAAATCTGAAGATGAGGTAAAGCAGCTTGTGGACACGGTATTGACCAGAGGCGGTATTGCTAGATACGATCATCATTGTTGGTGGTTGGTTTGGCTGCCTAAGGTAATTAAAAAGGGACAGATTATTACTGCGTCTGATTGGTTTCCTGGGGTAACAAAAGCTGTGTGGTGTGAGAACTCGATATGGATGAAGGTAAATGCCACGAGGCTTAAGGCCAAACGTTCGATTGGGATAAAAGACGAGCAATTTGTGCCCTGGATTGAGCGGAAGAGAAGGTTGAGGGTGGTCTGAAATTGATTTCAAAGGAAAGTACGATGGTGATAAATGATATTATTCAGAAAGATTTGCAGCAGGCATTTGAGGAGTTTTTGGAACTAGGTTGAAGTGGGAGAGGAAGTTGCGGGTGGGTTGCAATTGATTTCAGAATAGAAGGGGAAAACCATGTGGTCAAATAATTCAAACACACCCGCTGATGAGAGAGCTTTTGGTTGGACAATGACTACATATACGAATGACACAGATCTGGTGAATCATGAATCGTCACCGCAGTTCTTCTATTCAAATGGGTATTGGTTTGAGGTCGTTACTAAGGTGACGGATGCAGGTGGTGGAGCTGAACCGAAGCTTGAGGAAGGCAAAGAGCGTAGGTGGGATAGGCGGCGGAAGTTGAGGCTTTAGTATGAGCTTTTTGTTTTGTGTTGATCCCGCTACAAATAAGGCGGTTGTGTATTATGTAGAGGCTGGGCAGTCTGTGACGGTTAATTTGAATGTTGAGGATTTTGAGTCGAATGCTGTCATGCTGAGATATGATTCTAATAGTGTTGATGTGCCTGGGTATTGCGATGGAGCGTATGTCCCAGTTCCGACAATGTTGATAGTTGTGGATCGTAATGCTTCAGGTGCTAAGTTCACTGCGCCTGGGGTTCCTAGATTGAACCGAAAGAGGCGGATACGCTATGAGTGATGTTAAATGGCATTTGATGTCGATGTCGGTTGATGTGAACTCGCTGAAGATTACGTGGGAGGTCTACGATAAAGATGGGGGGCGTAGGCAAATTACATTGGTGCTAGATGAGTTGTATAAGAAAAAGGATTTGACGGACAAGCTGGTTGATTTGAGTGATTATATCCTACAGAACTATAAGCCAATGGGTACGAAACAGGGTGAGTCGGTGGAGCGGCGGCGTAAACTCAGGATAGGAGGCGGATGATCTGTAGAATGTAGTGCTTTTTGCTGCACAAAAGACCAGCTTATGGCGCCAGTGCAGACAGTATGGGTTAGGATTGGATTACGCCGCGATACTGACAGTCCCAGGGGGCGCGCATCTGGGTTAACAACACGCGTTTTTTTATTAACTGGGCAGACAGGGAGGCGGATGATGGACAGGGCGTTTTTTGAGTGGGAAGGCCCGCTGAGCAAAAGACCGGGAGGGGAAAGGGCACCCTCGATTCGGAAGATGATTGTTGCGTATTGTTTTGATTTAATTGGGGATGTTGCGACGGCGGAGGAGGCGGCAGACAGGTATATTGCGGGGTGGCTGGAGTTGTATGCTGATAAGTTGAAGGAAAAGGAGTAACTGTGAATATACGACAATTGTTGGATAAAGCGTTGAGGGACCTGGGGGCGGATGGTTTGGTGAATCTGGATATAGAGTGTGGGTGTGGATTGGATGAATTAGTGCTTTGTGACTATCTAGATCTTGATGAGTGTGTACTGGCAAAGAGGACAACGTCGGGAGGCGGTGGTTTTATACCAATGGAGGATGGAGTGGCGGAGGTAAAGTGAGTATGGAACCTATTGAAGGTCTTCCAAAAACGCGGGGTACTGAGGTACAGCATGTTTTGGAGAATTGTAAGTTCACAGAGGGGTGGGATGACACAGAACAGCTGCAACTTACGAAGCTGATGTTTGAGGTCGAGTTTATAGTCAGCTCCCCTAAGGGTATTCCATTTGAGGAACGGAAGGGTCAGCTACAACGACGGTTGTTGGACTGGTTGTATGCTCCGGTGTGTGAGGAGCTGCATAGGATAGCCTATATCATGTTGAATGGGGATATAGAAGATATTTTGGAGTACTTTCCAGAAAGGGGTAGTAACGGCAGATAATTATTCGGTAGTGGTTGAGTGGTCGGCTAACGATGACGTGTTTGTTGCTTCCTCCCCAGAATTTTCGGATGTTAGTGCAATTGGGATTAATAGGGTAGTGGCTATCCGCCGGCTTGAGGCGATTATTGATGTTCTTATGCAGGTGGTTACTGATTCCTTTACCCAGCCAGGCAAAGCGTTGGGTGGTGATAATAATGACGATTAATTGTGGGCCGAATAGGAGGCAAAGCGATGGCGACTAAGCAGAACTTCTCGTTTATCCCTGGGTATTGTGGTGGATACATCGGCATTATTGAGGGGGTGGATTATATTGAGATTGTCTTTCATGATGGAGACGTTGCCCCTGTCAGATTTAAGTTCCTTCATGGGTGGAAAGATGAGACGGAACGAACGATGTGGGTGGCTAATAAATTGCGTGAGATTGCCGACAAACTGGAAGAGTGGGTGAAGACATAATGAAAAAGCGCAGAGGCCTCAGTCGAGATATGCATGTTGCTAAAATAGTTGGTTCTAAGCGAGGTACAGTGCATATCCGCTGCGGACAGCGAAGTAGTTGGACATATTGCGGCCTGGAAAATAGAAACCCGTGGAACGCTAAGCCTGGTCAAAGGGCTGTAAGTTTTGAGACAGTGCAAGAAGAACCTACATGCAAGACGTGTATTAAGCTTTATGAAAAGGAGCATCAATGACCCACCGCGCCCCATCTAGGATAACCACAAAGGAGTAAATTGTGGGAAAATCAATAGTAGCTGCAATAAAAGCAGAGCAGGGCTGGACGATGAATGCACCGAAATGTGCTAACTGTGTGCACTATTCTAGTGATATTGTAGAGGTTATTCAGCAGTTTGGGGGATATCTGACTGAGAAGAATATCAGGTGTATTTTGGGTGGCTTTTCAACCAAAAAGAGTGCTTGGTGTAAAAAACACGCGCTGCGTGGGTGATGCCCCTGCGTATGGGTAGACCCACCGATCTAAGGAGACAGACAATGAAATATGTTGTTGATTTAGAACGTAGACTAGAGAAAATTGCCAACACACTAAGCGACGCATTGGGGGATACGGATCCATGGTTGGAACCAGACATGACGGATGAGGAAATCAGGCAAGAAGAGCCGATTTTCTGGGCGTGTAGCGAACTATACGAAATCATTCAAACAATAAAAACGGAGAAGTCAGTATGAGAGCCGACCAAGTACCAGATGAGGTGGAGCTTTACGTGGCAGCAGTTTGTCGGTGGGGCTCTGGTGCACAATTCGATTTATGCCAAGAGGAGCTGGCAGAATTAATAGCTGCTGTTTCGTGGTACAAACGTGGTCGCATAACTGAGGTACAACTAGCTGATGAAATAGCCGACGTCGAAATCATGCTAGGTCAGTTGCGCATTCTTATCAACCCAGAATTGATTGATAGTGCAAAACACGCCAAACTGATACGGTTGCAGCAGAGACTTGGCGCAATAAACCCACTAGATGGCGCAGTAAAGATGGTCAGCACGTAATGCCTTAGTTTATACGGAAAGGAGCACCAATGACCCACCGCCGAGGCCCTAATTGGGACAACTACATTATGCGTAAGTTCGGGCAATCTATTAGGGAAAAGATTGCTGAGTCGTTTGAGGGGTACGCAAACGCCGTGATTTGGGTGCGGAGGGAGAGGCTTTTGGATAATCTTCTGAAGCACAGTAGGGATTGGAACAAAGAAACGGTACAGTGAGAGGAAGGAGGTCGGTATGTGGGATGGCGGCAAAGATTGTTGGGACTGCATTCATTTTGATCCTCATACGTACAATGATATGGGATCGTGCAGGGCACCGGTACCGTACTTTCTTGAGCGTGGACCTGAGACTGGGATTATTACTGCGAGGGATGCAAAGTATGCAGAGGTGTGTAAGGCGTATGTGAAGAGGGAGTCGTATATTGCTAAGGCATTCAGGAGCCTGCTAGATGCTGATGACAAATGATAACTTCCACCTGAAATTGATTTCAAGTAGAAATCATGAATACAGATAAAATCACTAGATCCATAGATATTTTAAGAGTGTTTGCGCCTAGGGATGGTAAATATTGGTTGGCGTTCTCTGGTGGTAAAGACTCTATATGCCTATTGCAGTTGGCCAACGAAGCAAATGTTGCATATGAAGCGCATTATTCGGTTACTACTATGGACCCTCCTGAAGTTTTGCAGCATATGAGAAAACACTACCCTGAGGTGGTTTGGGATAGACCAGAAAAACCGTTGTGGGCTGCTATTAAGGACCATGGTATGCCTCCGACTCGCATTGTTAGGTGGTGTTGTAGGGAGTACAAAGAGGGTATAACACCGGATGGGGCGCGGCTTTTGGTGGGTGTACGTAAAGATGAGAGTGTAAGTAGAGCAAAAAACTGGAAAATGGCTCAGGTAATTAGGCGTAGAGGTAAAAGGCTTGAGGTCATTGCGCCGTTGTTGGAGTGGACTGAGGACGAGGTGTGGAGTTTCATCAAGGATAGGGGGTTAGCGTATCCTGCCTTGTATGATGAAGGACGAAGCAGGTTGGGGTGTGTCATGTGCCCCATGGCCAAGAATAAGCTCAATGATGCAGAACGTTGGCCTAAATTGGCTAGATTGTGGCGTAAGGGCATTTATTTATTGTGGGATAGATTGAACAAGGAGGGCAAACTAGATAAAACCGGAAAGTGGGGAACACCGGAGGCTTTATGGGATTGGTGGTTGCTTGGTAAAGACAACAACTCAAAAAAGTCAAGGAAAAAATGTACCGGATTGGACTTATTTAATAGTTATGGGGATTCAGTATGAAGGCATTTGATGAGCTGTCTGTTGAAGAGCTTATAGCTGATCTTGAGTTTCTTGTAGGTAGGATAAAATATGCTTGGCGTACTGAGCGTTCCGGAGTAGTCGGAGAATGGGGATTGTCTAGTAACAGTCTTGTGGCCATAGCATATGGTTGTATGGATGTAGAAGATCAAAAGTTACCTGTGGATAAGTGGGATCTAGCAGCCTGCGAGAAAATGTGGGAGCTTTTGCCTTCACATAGGAAAACCCAAGTTGTAGTGGACGCATTCTTCAGAGTGCTTGATCATGCAGTGTACGGGAAAGATCCAAAACGTGGACCTTACAATAAGAAACGTAATAATGCTAGTTGAAATTGATTTCAGAAAGGAGTGAAAACATGGAGTGTCCTCCGAGAGGCGGTCAGGCGGTGGAAGGTGAGACGGTCAGGTTGGTAGTAGAGCTTCAACTCAATGATCTGCGGTATATTGTTGATGAGGCGATTGCCGAAGCATTTGCAAAGCCAACGTATGGGTCTAAAGGTGGGCTAGGGTATATTATGGTGCATAAGGCAGCCAATGAGGCTGTGAAAAAGCTGGTTGCGCAGTTGGATATTGTGGAAATGGTCGGGGAGGCGGCGGTTAGGCTGGCTAGAGGAGTAGTTGATCAGGTGGTGGAAAAAGAGCTGCGTAAGATGGTCAGGGAATCGTTCAAGAAGCAAAAGGCGGAGGGAATCCTGCTATAATGAAAGGAGGGCGGGATGGACGTTGACGTAGGTACGGTCTTGTATAGGTATGTAGATTTTAAGGTGTATGGCGCACCGGCCCGGGGGATTTTGGAAGAGTACAAAGTGGTTAAGCGGACACAGTGTGGGGTGTGGATTGTTCTATTTCGTTACGGTACAACGTATCTTGGTCCTGGTTGGTCACTCAGAAGGTTTATGTACCTGAATACAAAGAATAAATTTGCTCATTTGGATAAGAAAGCTGCGCTTTACTCGTACATCATGAGAAAACGTAGGCAGTTGGAGATTCTACAGGGTCAGGTAGAGAAGGCTGTTAAATGTCTTCAGTGGGCGGAGGGTGAGTATGGATCTTCTTTTGAGTTTGATCTGGTTGATCGTAATTTGCTTGAGTGGGCTTCCCGTCGCGTGGATTATACATTATTGGATTAGCAGACGTGCCAATCGGGTAAATGTTTCAGGATGCAAGGTTCCATTGATGCTCTCGAAAGATGGGACGTGCCCTGGGCCTTGCATCACCCCGCCACCTTGTTTGGATTAGAAGGAGAGGTGTAATGTCGGAGCGTTATCCTAAAATTCAATCTCTTTACAAGCGCGATCCGAAGACTCATAAGCTCATTTTGGGTAAGTACACAACTGAGGAGTTTGAATACCTAGCCTCCAATAAGTGGGTATTTACAGAGAAAGTAGACGGAACAAATATTAGATTGGTATGGTCTGGAACCAGTGTGCGTATATTAGGTCGGACCGATAGGGCGCAGATTCCGGCTGGATTGATGCAACGGTTCACGGATGATGAGTTGCATGATTTGCCAAGATCGTCCGCCAATCTTGCCGAAGCATTGGCTGATATATTTGGAGATTATCCGGCTGTTCTCTTTGGTGAGGGTTATGGGCTTAAGATTCAAAAAGGAGGATCGTACAGGAAAGACCAAGGGTTTATACTGTTTGACGTGTGGGCGGATGGTCACTGGTTCACTAGAATTCAGATGCAGGAAGTGGGGGATCATTTAGGGTTCAAGTTAGTTCCTGTAGTTTTGACCGGAACGCTTCATGACATGGAGAGGTTGTGTAGGGATGGATTTGAATCAACGGTTGCAGAGAATACTAAGTGTCAGGCTGAAGGGCTAGTAGGAGTTCCAGCAGTTCCTGTATTAGATGGGTTTGGTAATCGTATTATTGTGAAACTGAAACACAAAGATATGATAAAAGCTCAGACTACTGCATAGTCATTGTGGGAGGTGGGATTATGAACAGGCAAAGAATGGAGTACAAACAGCCTTGTCCGGTTTGTGGAATGGATGCAGTGCTTATTGAAGATCCAATTGAGGGGACTGGTTATGTGAACGCTTACTACCAGCCCGCAGATACTAGGGAGACTGTAAAGGGTCCAAAAACAGCCTGTTCAATGTGTGGTGGTGACATTCCAATCAAGGAGACCGTAATTAATGAGCAAAAAGAGTTGGAGGAAGAAGAAAAGGCGGAAGGAAAGAAAGCAAAAAGGACTACATGGAAAAAGAGGAGAAAAGGCTGATGGGGTTAAAATGGGTGCTGGCGATTAAGGGAGCGTTGATTCTTTATCGGTGGGCGAAAGATTCCATTACTGACGACGGTAAGGTTACCAAGGACGAAGTGCTAAAGCTCGGAGACGAGCTGGTAACCGGACTGGGGCTGGATCTTCTTGATGATGCGCTGGATCAGTCTGTGGAGAACACCAGATAGGAGTTCTACAGTGTTGAAGTCACAGCGTTGCGTGATTTGTGGTAACGAAAAGAGCGCTGTTTATGTGATTTATGAAGATGGGGTAAGGTTTGCAGCTAGAATTGGGTTGGTGTCTAACCTGGGCGGGCTGGATGAAGATCAGAACGAATTGGTTGAGCGGGTGTGGTGTCAGCAGTGCGGTATACTCTATCATGAGGAGTCGATCTGTGCCTAAAAAGGTCACCATTGTCACTCCCTATGAGGAAATAGTATTTGAGCAAGGGGAGTACAGAACCAGTGGGTACTACTCTACAGTATCTGTCAGGTACGAGGGCGGGTTCGTTATCGTTCGGGAGGAGAACGGCGATGAACACGCTTTTCCGTCTTGCAGCGTGGTCAGGGTAGATACGATCACAGACTAGACCTGAAATCAATTTCAACATAGAGTGCCAAGTCTCCAGCGTGAAAATCACGTTGGGGATTTTTTTGTCTTATTGCCTGGGTACGATTACGACTGCAACTTTGGTAGTCCGGGCAGAGTTGATTCCTCTTTATTTAGTTTTGGTTGTCTGGTATTTGTGACGATACGGAATAAATAACCCAAGGAGAATAGATATGGCTAAGCTGCTGGACAATGTGTCTGTGGATACAGTGGGTGCTTCGTATGAATGGCCCGGCGGCGAGGCCGGGGTATTGGTGTACGGGGATTTGGGGGGGTCGTTGTGGTCTCTGGAAGTATCGTTTGATGGGGTAAACTTTGCTCCGTGTCAGATTATTGGCTCTCAGGGATCTGTTGGTTACTCGAAGTCGGCATTTCCTCCTGGGGTAATGGTGCGCGGGGTGCTTTCAGGGGGAGGGCTGCCGGCGGGCGTGACCATGGAGATTTGGCGGCTATAATGGCTAAAAAGCAGCAGGCCATGAAGGCCGTAGAAACTGCTGATGAGCAGATTGTGTATGGGGCCGTGTATATCCCAGATCAGGTAGATACTGACTGGGAGTCCATGGAGGCTGAGGACATCCGCAAGATGGCCTATAGCTTCATGGAAAATGGACGGTTCGATGCTATCGACATCATGCACAATCGTGAAAAGTCCGGGGCTGTGGTGGTTGAGTCTTTCATTGCCAGAAATGGAGACCCTGATTTTGATGAGGGTACCTGGGTGTTGGGGGTCCGTGTTCCTGAGGATATATGGAAGGACGTCAAGGCTGGAAAGCTGAATGGTTTTTCCTTCAATGGCACAGTGAAGAAGGTTCCTAAGAAAGTTCTTATGGAACTTACCAAGATTGCCATTGATGAGACTGAGCTTTCCACGGATGAGGAGATCCTCCCGGCCCACAAGCATGCGTACTACGTAGAGTTCAATGATGAGGGTGGGGTGGTCATGGGTTTTACTGATGAGGTGCTTGGGCATAAGCACGATATTTCTGGGACGACGGTTACAGATGTTGAGCTTGAGCATGCGCATCGGTTTTTTGTGGAGTAATACATGAGCAAGAAGGTTGTGACTCAGATTGAAACGGTAGTTAACTACATGACGGACCCGGACATGTCGGACGGGTTTGTGTCGTTGGTAAGTCGAGGAGCAAACCAAACCCCATTCCTGGTCGTGAAATCTGATAAGACCGAAGAGGAGGATGGCATGAGTAAGATCTTGCAGTCTGTGCTGGTTCCCAAGGACGTAGATATGGCTGTGGTCAAGGCGATGCTCGGGGATGATGTGAGTCTTTCCGACGGCATCGAGACTGGGAAGTACAAGGTGTTCGAGCAGGTGGCCAAGGGTGAGTGTGAGGACGGTTCGTTTGGGCTGGTTACTCTGTCGGAGGAGCATGGGATTCGTGGAGTAGTGGCGAAGCATGCTGGCTCTGGCAACATTGTAACGAAGCTTTTCAAGCCCAAAACCCCTGTGCTCAAGCTGGCTGACGGGATCAATGAGCAGTCTGATGAGGACGTGCTGAAGTCGGTGTCCTATGAGACCTACGATGAGCTGTACGCAATGTACAGTGGGATCTCGGCCGCTCTGGCGCAGACTGTTTCGTCTGCTGACGTGAAAAAGGAGATGATTCAGAAGTTCCTGGACAATTTTGTGGCCTATATTGACGAGGCCGTCAAGGTTACTGCTGACAAGTTTGCTCAGCCTATCGTCAAGGAAGAAGAGCAGAAGGAAGATGAGGAGGATGACCCTGTGGAGACAACTGAGAAGGGCGAGACGAAGGAAGAGAAGCCTGAGGTCGAGAAGGGTGAGGACGAAGAGGTTGAGGAGACAAAGGGCGAGGATGAAGACGGCCTTGATGGTGTGAAGAAGATGATCGAGGAGATGAAGGATAATCTTCAGAAGAGTCTGGAGGAGGCCCTGAAGCCTGTGCAGGATACTGTGAAGGGGCTTTCTAAGACTGTAGAGAAGATGCAGACGCAGATCCCGACTCCGGTAGACCTGAGCGATTCTGATGATCAGGTTCCGGCTTCTAAGAATGATCAGGATGACAAGAAGCAGACATTCAAGGGTGTGCTGTTCTCGGTGTAACCACTCTTCCAACAGAAGGAGGAACTTAGATGAGTCAGAGAACGATTGTAGAAAAGGCTGACATTGCTGTTGCGAATCTTCAGGCCAGTGGGGGGTATCTGAACCCTGAGCAGGCCGACACGTTTATTCGGATGGTACAGGACCAGCCTACACTGCTTCGTAGTGTGCGTACCGTGCGGATGAACGCTCCCAAGCGGAACATCGACAAGATCGGCTTCGGCAGCCGTATTCTGCGGGCCGCTCCTTCGTCTGGCACCCCGCTGGAGGCAAGTAAGCGGGCGGCTCCTGATCTCGGGCAGGTGGTCTTGGAGACCAAGGAAGTCCTGGCCGAGGTTCATATCCCCTACGACGTGCTTGAGGACAACATCGAGCGGGGGAACCTTGAGGACACCCTGATGGCTCAGATCACTGAGCGTGTGGCGGTGGATCTTGAGGAGCTGATCGTGCTTGGTGATACGGCTTCAGCCGATGCGTACCTCGCGCTGCTGGACGGTGCTGTGGCGCAGGCTACGGCTTCCGGTCACGTAGCGGACATCAGTGGTTGGGCCGACACCGGGTTCAAGAAGGAAGTGCTCAAAGAGGCCATCCTCAATATGCCCCCGAAGTATCTGCGTAACCGGCGGGCCATGCGGTTCTACGTGGATCACGAGAATGAGACTGAGTGGAGAAACAACATCGCCACCCGTGAGACCCTGCTTGGGGATCAGCGGCTGGAGGGGTACCAGCCTGTGATGGGCTTTGGTGTTCCGCTGGATACTGCGGTGCATATGCCCAACAACAAGATGCTCTTCTGTGATCCTCGTAACTTGATCTGGGGTGTGCAGCGTCAGATCATGATCGAGAGCGAGAGAGACATTCGGGCCAGGGCGCTTGTGGTGGTGGTTACCCTGCGAGTGGACTTCAAGGTGGAAGAGCCTGACGCGGTGGTGCTGGTGACTGGTATTGTCAACTAAATGGGCTGGGGGGCTTCGGCCCCCGGCTTTTGACTCGTTAAGGAGGTAACAAATATGAGTCTCAGACAGAATGCGGTACAGCAGGTCAAGATTGC
>Ga0256839_1000147_pt1 | contig 92412 bp, 84 predicted proteins | sample 354166metaG_FD_185968 | JGI IMG/M metagenome (GOLD analysis project Ga0256839, IMG submission 185968) | Hydrothermal vent microbial communities from Mid Atlantic Ridge, Atlantic Ocean - 354-166 | ecosystem: Environmental > Aquatic > Marine > Hydrothermal vents | place: Atlantic Ocean: Mid... | reverse complement strand
CGGCTCGTCAAGGGGGCCTACTGGGACAGCGAGATCAAGCGCGCCCAGGTGGAGGGGCTGCCCGGCTTTCCGGTCTTCACCCGCAAGGCCTCGACCGATGTCAGCTATCTGTGCTGCGCGCGGAAGCTTCTCTCGATGTCCGACAGGCTCTATCCGCAATTCGCCACCCACAACGCCCACACCATGGCGGTGATCCTCGAGCTGGCCGGCGGGCGGCGCGATTTCGAGTTCCAGCGGCTGCACGGCATGGGCGCGGCGCTCCACGATCTGGTGATGCGGGAGGCCGGCACGCGCTGCCGGATCTACGCCCCGGTCGGCCGGCATCGCGACCTTCTGGCCTATCTCGTGCGCCGCCTGCTCGAGAACGGCGCCAATTCGAGCTTCGTGCATCAGATCGTGGACCACTCCGTGCCGCCGGAGGAGGTATGCCGCGATCCCTTCGAGCATCCGCATCTCGGCACGCCCCACCCGGCGGTGACGCCGCCGGCCGAGCTCTTCGCCCCCGAGCGCGTCAACAGCCGGGGCCACGACATCCACGACCGGGCCGAAATGGCGCGCATCGAAGCGGCCCGCGCCCCCTTCGCCCGCCATCGCTGGCAGGCGGCACCGCTCCTCGCACGGGGCATGGCCGAAGGGGGCGCCCCGCACGCCGTCGAGAACCCGGCCCGACCCGACGACCGTCCCGGCACGGTGATCGAGGCCAGCGCGACGGACGCGGCCCGGGCGCTCGCCGCCGCCCGCATCTGGCGCGCCACCCCGGCCCGCCGCGCCGACGTGCTCGAACGGGCCGCCGCGCTTTTCGAGGAGAATTTCGGCGAATTCGCCGCCCTGCTCGCCCGCGAGGCCGGCAAGACGCTGGTCGATGCCGTAGCCGAGATCCGGGAGGCCGTCGATTTCCTGCGCTACTACGCCGCCCGCGGCCGCGAAATCGCCGCGCCGGCGCGGGGGCGCATCGTCGCCATCTCGCCCTGGAACTTCCCCCTCGCCATCTTCACCGGCCAGATTGCCGGGGCGCTGGCCGCGGGCAACGCCGTGATCGCCAAGCCGGCCGAAACCACGCCGCTCGTCGCCCATCGCGCGGTGCAGCTTCTCCACGCGGCCGGCGTGCCGAAAACCGCGCTGCAATTCCTCCCCGGCCCCGGCCCCGTGATCGGCGCGCGCCTCGCGGCCGATGCCCGGACAGCCGGGGTGGTGTTCACCGGTTCGACCGGCACCGCGCGCCGCATCGCCCGGGCACTGGCCGAAGCCGCCCAACCCGACGCCCTTCTCGTCGCCGAAACCGGCGGCCTCAACGCGATGATCGTCGATTCGACCGCCCTGCCCGAACAGGCGGTGCGCGACATCGTCACCTCCGCCTTCCGATCGGCGGGCCAACGCTGCTCGGCGCTTCGGATGCTCTATCTCCAGGACGTCATCGCCGACGAAGTGCTCACCATGCTGAAGGGGGCGATGGACGAGCTTCGTCTCGGCGACCCGTGGAACCCGGCCACCGATGTCGGCCCGGTCATCACCGCCGCGGCCCGCGCCGACATCCTCTCCCATGTCGAGACCGCCCGCAGCGAAGGCCGGGTGCTCCACGAATGCAGGGCGCCGGCCACGGGCCATTTCGTGCCCCCGACGCTGATCGACCTTCCCGGCGGCATTGCCGATCTCGAGCGCGAGGTCTTCGGGCCGGTGCTGCACGTCGCCCGCTTCGCCGCGGAGGATCTCGAGAAGGTCGTGGCGGCGATCAACGCCCGCGGCTACGGCCTCACCTTCGCCCTGCACAGCCGGATCGACGACCGTGTCGAAGCGGTGACAGGGCGGCTCCGTGTCGGCAACATCTATGTCAATCGCAACCAGATCGGGGCCGTAGTCGGCTCGCAGCCCTTCGGGGGCGAAGGGCTGTCGGGCACGGGGCCGAAGGCCGGAGGGCCGCATTACGTCGAGCGGCTGACGGCCGGCCCGCGGGTGGCGCTGCCCCTGCCCGAGGGCCGGCCGGCCGACCCCGCGGCGGTGCAGGCGCTGATCGACGAAGCCCGGCCGGCCCCCGGCTCCGTCGCCGCCTTCGATCTGCCCGGCCCGACCGGCGAATCGAACCGGCTGACGCTTCATGGCCGCGGGGTGGTCCTCTGTCTCGGCCCGACGGCACAGGCGGCCGAGATCCAGGCACGAGCCGCACGGGCGATGGGGGCCGCGCCGGTTCTCGTCGCCCCCGGGGTGCGCGGCCCGGATGCGCTCGACGGGATCTTGCCGCGGGCGGCACTCGCGACGCTGCGCGGCATCGGCGCCGTCATCCTCTGGTCGCATGACGAAGACATGCGCGCCGCCGCAAGGGCGTTGGCAGCGCGGGAAGGGCCGATCGTGCCGCTCGTCCCGGCCCGCGACCCGGCGCCCTGGTGCGTGATCGAACGGCATCTGTGCATCGACACCACCGCCGCCGGCGGCAATGCCCGCCTCCTCGCCGCCGCCGGCGAAAACTGAACGCGCGAGAGGGAGAGAGCGCGCCCCGCATGCGGCCCGCCGCCGCGTCCTCGCAGCCGCACGCCCGCGCCCGCCCCATGACGAGGGACGGCATGCCCGGACGCAATGACGTTCACCACGCCCCGCGAGGAGCGGAGCCGCTCGTGCCCGGCATGTTGCCGTCGATGGGCTTTCTTCGGCGAAATGCTCGACGGGCGCGAACGAGCGAACCCTCTGCCCGGCACCGGCCGATGCGGCGGGGCCGAGCTACCCCCCTTTCCCCCGGCCTGCCGCCAGCGCCTTGTGCGAACCGTCACAGAAGGGCGGGGTATCGGTCTGCTTGCAGGCACAGAAGAAGCGGGTTCCCGACTTGTCGGCAGTCCATTTCACCGGCTGGAAGCCGGTGCCCTTGTGGCTGCCGTCGCAGAAGGGCTGCTTCTTCGACCGCCCGCAGGCGCACCAGAAATAGCTCTTGCCCGCAACCACCTCGACAGCGATCGGTTCCGTTCCGGCGACTTGCCCCTTGGTCATGCTCCTTCTCCTCATCCTGCCTTTTCATCCTGCCTGTTTCGTCCTCGGGCTTCATCCGAAACGCCAGGCGCTCTCGAGCGCACCCATTACCACGTCCTCGAAGATCTTGCGTCCCACATCGGCCCCGGCCGCCCCGACGGCGACATGAAGCGGAACGAGATGCTCCTCACGCGGGTGCGATTCGCGTGCCCCGGGCGCTTCCTGCCAGCGGGCGAGGCGGGCGTTGCGCCGTTCGATGTCGGGGTCGGCAAGCGTCGTCGTGAGCCAGCGGTCGAAGGGCCGCCCCGCCGTCTCGACGGGCCGGGCTCCCCGCATCGTGCTCAGCATCCTCCGCAGATTGTGATAGCTGTTGCCGGAACCGATGACGAGCACGCCTTCCTCGCGCAGGGGCGCCAACGCCCGCCCGGCGGCGAGATGGGCCTCGGGATCGAGATCGGACCGCAGGGAGAGTTGCACCGTCGGAATGTCCGCCGCCGGGAAGGCGACCTTGAGCGGCACGAACACGCCGTGATCGAACCCGCGCTCCGCATTCTCTCCCGTCCTGAACCCGGCCTCCTCCAGAAGGGCGCGCACCCGGCCGGCAAGCGCCGGATCGCCCGGCGCCGGCCAGGAGAGCTCGTAGGTGTGCGGCGGAAAGCCGTAATAGTCGAAAAGCAGTGGTGGCGCCGGGTTGCTCTGAACGGTGAAGACCGGCTCCTCCCAATGCCCCGAGATCACCAGAAGCGCCTTCGGCTTGCCGGGCAGAAGCTGCGGCAGACCTTCGAGAAAGGCCCGATGTCGGTCCCAGGCATCGGGCGGATCCCACTCCATGAAGAAGCAGGGGCCGCCGCCATGGGGAATGAACAGGGTGGGTTGGCGTATCATCGAAGCGCCTCCGTTCACGCCGCACCGCCGGGCGCATAGGCCGACTTCACCCGGCGCACGCGGTTTGCCGTCAACCACGAGACGATCAGCGCCACCTAGGTGATCGCCGCCGGCGGCCATCCCGGATCTCCGGCTGCGAGATGGGCCGAGACGGCCAGCACCAGATGCCAGAACATCGACGCATAGGCCCAGTCGGCCAGCATCGCGCTCGGGCGCCACAGGATAACGACCGCCCCGACGATCTTCAGGATCGCCAGCGGCCAGACCAGATAGGCGGGATAATGCAGCACGTTCTCATACATCCCCACCGCCATGTCATGCAGGAAGATGTAGAAGGCCGCCCCGCCGAGATAGACCAGCACAACAAGGCCGGTGGAAAACCAGTAGAGCCATCTGATCGTCCTGTCGCGCATCATTCACTCTCCCCTTCCTGTCTGCCGGCAGCCGGCCGGTTGCCGCCTGACCGGATGCGCCTTCCGCAGCACATGAATTCCGCGATCCCGGAAAGCCATTGTGGTGATTCCCGTTTTCAACTAAATTCAATCTAGAGTGTAAATATCATAATGAAAGCAGGAACTTTTTAGTAACTACCTACCGAACCGGAAACCGTCTCATGAAACGCAACCGCGCTCCGACATGCCCGATGGAAGCCATCCTGCGCCTCATCGCCGGGCCGTGGACGATCTACATTCTCTGGGTGCTTGCGGAACAGGGGCCGCAGCGCTTCGGGGCGCTCAGGCGCGCCATTCCCGGCATCTCGACCCGGATGCTGACCGAAAGGCTGCGGCGGCTCGAGAGAGCCGGGGTCGTCTGGCGCAGGCAGGAGCCGACGATCCCGCCCGCCGTCACCTACGGGCTGACCGAACGCGGCGCGGAGCTGCGCTGCATTCTCGAAAACCTCGGCGAAATCGCCCGGCAGTGGCAGGCGCAGGGCGCCTTTGCCGACATGGGCCTCGCGGCACCTGAAAGCGGGGCGGCTCTCTCCCCCGCCAGCACGGCCACGCAGGGCGGGGAAGTCCCTCCTTCCCCCGACCGGCAGCGCACGACAACTTGACATCGCGAAGGGGGCGGTGCCACGCTGCCCGCGGCCGGGCAGATAGCGAAAACATAACCAGGGCCCGAGCCGCGACAAAGGGAGGTAGAGATGCGCAATTTCATCCTGGGCGCGCTTGGCGCCGCCGCCATCGCCCTTGCCGGCGCCGTCGGCGAGGCCAAGACGATCATTCGCGTGACGCTGCAATTGCCGGCGACCCATCCGCTCGGTCAGAACTGGCTGTCCTTCAAGCAGAAGATAGAGGAACGCTCGGGCGGCGAACTCGAATTGCAGCTCTTTCCCTCGGCCCAGCTCTTCAAGGACAAGGAGGTGCCGGGGGCCGTCGGCTCGGGCGCGGTCGAGGCGGGGTCGGCCTATCTCGGCCGTTTCACGGGTGCCGTCCCGGCGGTGGATGTCGTCGCCATCCCCTTCATCTTCAAGGACGAGGCCCAGCTGCGCGCCGCGGTGCGCCAGGGCTCGGCGCTGCGCAAGATCCTCGACGACGCGATCCTGAAGGAGACCAACAACCGCGTGCTGTGGTGGCAGGCCTTCGGACGCAACATCTACCTGTCGAACGGTTTTGCCATCCGCAAGCCTTCCGACCTGAAGGACCGCAAGGTGCGCACCTATGGCAAGATCCAGGGCTGGACGGTCGAGGCGCTGGGCGGCGCACCGGTGCTGATGTCGGGCTCCAAGCAGTTCCTGGCCTACCAGCAGCATGCAGTCGATGTCGGCATGACCGGCGCCACCGCGGTGAAGTCGCGCAAGCTCTATGAGGTCATGGACCACATGACCCTGACCTTCGACAGCGCGATCGAGTTCCTGGCCGTCATGAACAACGATTTCTACAACAGCCTGACGCCCGAACAGCAGAAGATCATCACCGAGGCCGCTGCCGAGGTCGAGAAGGAGCTGCGCGACGCCATCTACCAGAAAGAGGCCGACGCCGTCGCCTTCGTGCGCGACAAGATGACGGTGATCGAGCTGACCGACTCCGAGCGCGCCGAATGGGAAAGGGCCACCGCCGGCGTGGTCGATCGTTTCATCGACGAAACCGGCGACATCGGCAGGCAGGCGGTTGACGCGATCCGCGCGGCGGCCCGCTGACGGCGCATCACGAGAGCGCAAGGGGCGGCCCCCTTCGGGCCGCCCCTTCCCGACATCCTTCACCGAACCCTTGGGCAACGCCATGACCGCCTTGCTGGACCGCTTCCTGCGCCTGTCCGACCTTCTGTCCGAGGTCGCGGGCCGCATTGCCGCATGGATGTTCTTCGCCGTCGGCCTGTTCATCAGCTTCGAAGTGTTCATGCGCTATGTGCTGCTGTCCCCCACCGTCTGGGTGGACGAGGTCAGCCGCATCTTCCAGGTCTGGGGGGCCTTCCTGGCGATTGCCCATGTCCACCGGCACCGGGCGCACATCTTCATCGACCTGACGTTCCGGGACCCCGGCTCCATCTGGCGCAAGCTGGCGGACAGCTTCGCCGAAGCGACGATCCTGTTCTTCTGCGCGGTGACGGTGAAATACGGCTGGGATCTGTGGTGGAAGGCGACGCTTCTGGGCCACACCACCGACAGCTACCTCGCCGTGCCCCTCGTCTGGGTCCAGTCCGCGATCTGGGTCGGCTTCGGGCTGATGGCGCTGCAGTCGCTGGCCGCGCTCATCCGCATCTGGCGCGATGGCGAAGTGGCCGGCGGCACATTCGCCGAGGCGGCCGCCGACGGGCCGGAAGGGGCGTAGCGATGGAAGCGCTTCTGATCATCTGCGCCCTGGTCGCGCTTCTGCTCCTGCGGGTGCCGGTGGCCTTCGCGATGGGGGCGCTCGGCACGGTGCTGCTGATGCTGAAAGGCCTGCCGCTGATCGCCGTCCCGCAACGGCTGTTCGGCGCGATGGACAGTTTCGAGCTTCTGGCCGTGCCCATGTTCCTCCTGATGTCGAACGTGCTGCTCAAGGGCGGCGTGGGCCGCGACCTGTTTGCCGCGGTCCAGGCCTGGGTCGGCCACTGGCCGGGGGGGCTGGGCGTGGCGACGATCCTCTCCTGCACGCTGTTCTCGGCGATCTCGGGCTCGTCGGTCGCCACCGCCGCCACGATCGGCACCGTCGCCATCCCCGAGATGAAGCGGCGAGGCTATCACGAACCCTTCATCCTGGGGCAGCTGGCCGCGGGCGGCACGCTGGGCATTCTCATTCCGCCGTCGATCCCGCTGATCCTCTATGGCGTCATCACCGAGACCTCGATCCCGACCCTGTTTCTCGCCGGCATCGGGCCGGGGCTGCTGCTGGCCTTCCTGTTCATCCTCTATGCCATGGCCTACAGCCGCCTGCGTGCCGACCTGCCGCTCGTGCGCACCCCGTGGCCCGAGCGGCTGCGCGCTACGCTCAGGGCGCTGCCGACCCTGGCGCTGGCGGTGGTGATCATCGGTTCGATCTATGCCGGCATCGCGACCCCGTCCGAAAGCGCAGGGGTGGGATTCGTCATCGCCATGGTGATGACCTTCGCCATGGGGCGGATGACGTTCTCCCGCCTGCGCGAGGCGGTCGAGGATGCGCTACGCACCACGGCGATGATCTTCATCATCGTCGCCGGAGCGAAGGTGTTTTCCTATGCGATCACGCTCTACCTGATCCCCCAGCAGATCAGCATGTGGCTGACGACGACCATCTCGAGCCCGACCCTGTTCATTCTCGCGGTAGGCGGGGTGCTGCTGGTGGTCGGCTTCTTCCTCGAGGCGCTGTCGATGATGCTGATCATGGTGCCGGTGCTGTTCCCGGCGCTGGAGGCCATGCACATCGACCCGATCTGGTTCGGCATCTTCTTCGTGGTGCTGATCGAAACGGCGCTCATCACACCCCCCGTGGGGCTCAACCTGTTCATCATCCAGGCGGTCGGCAAGGCGCGGATCGAAAGCGTGGTGCGGGGAGCGCTGCCCTTCGCCGCGATGATGCTGCTCATGTCGGCGGTGCTGTGGTTCTGGCAGGATCTGGCGCTGTGGATTCCTTACGAGCTGTTCCGATGAGCGGATCCCCCTCCGACATGCCGCCCCTCCTGCCACCGCGCCGCCTGCCTTCCGCGCCCGACCGGCTGCGCGCGCTCCTGGCCGAAGGGCGGCTGATCGTCATGCCGTGCTGTTTCGACGCGCTCTCGGCAAGGCTGATCGAACAGGCGGGCTTTCCCCTGAGCTTCATGTCGGGCTTTGCCACTTCGGCCGCGCGGCTGGGCCTGCCCGATACGGGGCTTGCCACGGTGACCGAGATGCTGGAGGCCGGCCGCGCCATCTGCGATGCGGTGACGATCCCGGTGATCGGCGACGGCGACACGGGCCACGGAAACGCCCTCAACATCCGCCGCACGGTGCAGGGCTTCGCCCGGGCCGGCTTCGCCGCGGTGATGATCGAGGACCAGCAGGCGCCCAAGCGCTGCGGCCATGTCGGAGGCAAGCAGGTGGTCGGACGGGCCGAGGCCGTGGCGCGCATTCGCGCGGCCGTGGCGGCGCGAGAGGCGGGCGACGACATCCTGATCCTGGCCCGCACCGATGCCCGCACGACCCACGGTCTCGACGAGGCCATCGCCCGCGCCCGCGCCTTCGCCGAAGCCGGTGCCGACATCCTGTTCGTCGAGGCTCCCGAGAGCGAGGACGAGATGCGCCGAATCTGCACTGATGCGCCGGGCATCCACATGGCCAACATGCTGGAAGGCGGCCGCACGCCCCTCCTGCCCCCTGCACGGCTCGAGGCGCTGGGCTTCGCCATCGCCGCCTATCCGCTGACGCTGCTGTCGGCGGCAATGAAGGCGATGCTCCGGGCGCTCGAGGGGCTGAAGGCCGGTGCCGTGCCGGACGATCTGCTCATGGACTTCGCCGAGATCCGCCGGCGGATCGGGTTCGATGCCTGGCTGGCGGCACAGGCCCGGCATGCCGGCAAGGAAAACGAAGAGGAACGCACCTGATGCGACGGCCCGCGGCCCTTCGCGGCTGCTCCGACCGGGCCGACAGGCCGCGATGAACCGCCCCGCCCCGCACGGCTTTCCCTGCCCCGCTCCGCAATCGGCGTCCCTGCCCGCAAGGGCCGGCCGCACCCGCCGCATCAGCCGCCCGTGTCGATCTCGACGCCGAGGGCACGGGCGACGGTGAAGATGTCCTTGTCGCCGCGGCCGCACATGTTCATCACGATGATGTCGTCGCGTGTCATTTCGGGGGCGATCTTCATCACATGGGCCAGGGCATGGCTCGGCTCGAGCGCCGGGATGATGCCTTCGGTCTCGCAGGAGAAGCGGAAGGCCGCCAGCGCCTCCTCGTCGGTAATGGCGACATATTCGGCCCGTCCCGTGTCATGCAGCCAGGCATGTTCGGGGCCGATGCCGGGATAGTCGAGCCCGGCCGAGATCGAATGCCCTTCGAGGATCTGCCCATCCGCATCCTGAAGAAGATAGGTGCGGTTGCCATGCAGCACGCCCGGCCGGCCGCCGGTGAGCGAAGCGCAATGCTGCATGCGCTCGTCCACCCCCTTGCCGCCGGCTTCGACACCGATGATCCGAACCTCCTTGTCGTCAAGAAAGGGATGGAACAGCCCCATCGCGTTCGACCCGCCGCCGATCGCCGCCACCAGCACGTCGGGCAGCCGCCCCTCGGCCGCGAGAATCTGCTCGCGCGCCTCCTTGCCGATGATCGACTGGAAATCGCGCACCATCGCCGGATAGGGGTGCGGCCCGGCGACGGTGCCGATGCAATAGAAGGTGGTCTCGACATTGGTCACCCAGTCGCGCAGCGCGTCGTTCATCGCGTCCTTGAGCGTGCCGCGCCCGGATGTGACCGGCACCACCTCGGCCCCCAGAAGGCGCATGCGGAAGACGTTGGGCGCCTGCCGCGCGACATCGGTCGCCCCCATGTAGACGACGCATTCGAGGCCGAATCGGGCGCAGACGGTGGCCGTCGCCACGCCGTGCTGGCCGGCGCCGGTCTCGGCGATGATGCGTTTCTTGCCCATGCGCCGCGCCAGCAGGATCTGCCCGAGCACGTTGTTGATCTTGTGGGCGCCGGTATGGTTGAGTTCGTCGCGCTTGAGATAGATCTTCGCCCCGCCGAGACGCTCGGTCATGCGCTCGGCGAAATAGAGCGGCGAAGGCCGGCCGACATAGTGTTTCCACAGATCGTCCATCTCGGCCCAGAAGGCCGGATCGTGCCGGGCCTTCTCGTATTCGGCCTCGAGTTCGAGAATGAGCGGCATCAGCGTCTCGGAAACGAACCGGCCGCCATAGATGCCGAAGCGGCCGTTCTCGTCCGGTCCGCCGAGGAAGGAATTGATCAGCTCTTCAGCCATGTCGCACGCTCTTTCCACCCTGTGCCGCCTCGATGAAGGCGGCCATGCGTTCCTTGTCCTTGATTCCGGGGGCGGATTCCACCCCTGATGACACGTCCACCTGCCGTGCCCCCGTCAGTCGCACCGCTTCGGCGACATTGCCGGGGGTCAGCCCGCCGGCAAGCATCCACGGCTTCTTCCACCGCCGGCCGGCGATCAGCCGCCAGTCGAAGGGCACGCCGTGCCCTCCCGGCATCCGTGCCCCCTCGGGGGGGCGGGCATCGACCAGCACCATGTCGGCCACCGCTTCATGGGCGTCGAGCGCCGGCAGATCGGCGGCGTCGCCCACCCCTGCCGCCTTCATCACCGGCAGCCCCAGGCGGCGGCGGATCTCGGCGACGCGCGGCGGCGTCTCACGACCGTGAAGCTGGACGATGTCGGCCGGCAGCACGGCGGCCACCTGATCGAGCAGGGCATCGTCGGGATCGACCAGCAGGATCACCCGGGCGACGCCCGGCGGCACCTCGAGCATCAGCGCCCGCGCCGCATCGAGCGTGACATGGCGCGGCGAACGGGGAAAATGGACGAAGCCGACATAGCGCGCGCCGGCGGCGACCGCAGCGGCCACGTCCTCGGTCCGGGTGAGGCCGCAGATCTTGACCTGCACCCCGCCGCCGGGGCGGTCGGTCGCCCGGGGGTCGGTGTAGAGGCGCGCCCCCATCGCCCTACTCGATCAGCGCCAGCACATCGTGCTGCTTGCGCTCCTCGGCCTTGCGCGTCTCGAGTTCGCGGGCGAGCCGCTCGGCCTCGCGGCGCTTGCGGGCGGCCTCGGCCCGGTAGCGATATTCCCGCATCCATTCCCACAGGAAACCGATCAGCAGGCCGAAGACGATCCCGAGGAACACCACGAGGAAAAGGGGCATTTCCCACCGGAGGGAAAGGCCGAAGACCTGCTCGAGGCTCTCGGGCAGGAGCGATACCACCACCGGGGAGCGATTGGCCAGGGCGAAGGTGACGAGAAGAACGGCGATGACGGCGAGGAAGGCAAGACGGATGATGCGCATGTTTCACCCCTGACGAAGAGCGGAAAGAGCGGCGCGCAAGCCCGGCAGGGCGATCAGCCGGCGCGGTTGAGGCGCTCGCGCAACTGCTTGCCGGCCTTGAAGAAGGGCACATGCTTGGGCGGCACCTCGACCGGCTCGCCCGTGCGCGGATTGCGGCCGATGCGCCCGTCGCGTTTCTTGACCGAAAAGGCCCCGAAACCGCGCAGCTCGACGCGCTGCCCGTTGGCAAGAGCGGTGACGATCTCCTCGAAGATGGTGTTCACCAGCCGCTCGACATCCTTCTGGTAGAGATGGGGGTTCTCGTCGGCAATGATCTGGATGAGTTCGGAACGGATCATGTCAACCTCTTCGCGCATCCCGGCTTGCGGGAAAACTTTGCCGCAATTTCGGCCGCCGGGAAAGCCCCAAGAAACGAAAGACCGGAATTTGCGCGTCTTTTCCCCGATCCCGGACAATGGCGCAACCGACAGGCCGCCACCGCGGCCGGATCGGCTCGACCACGGAAGCGGACAGGGAAAGGGGCGGCCGGAGCCGCCCCTTCGATCGGCGAGGGCCGGGCCCTCACTCCTTGTTCCCTTCGCCCCCGTCGCCGAGCTTGTCCTTGAGGACGGCGCCGAGGATCTCGCCGAGCGAGGCCCCGGAGGCGGAAGAGCCATACTGTTCGACGGCCTCCTTCTCCTCGGCGATCTCGCGGGCCTTGATCGACAGGCCGAGGCGGCGATTGGCGCGGTCGATATTGGTGACCGCGGCATCGACCTTGTCGCCGACCTGGAAGCGCTCGGGGCGCTGCTCGGAGCGGTCGCGCGAGAGATCGGAGCGGCGGATGAACGACTTGATGCCGTTGTATTCCACCTCGATGCCGCCATCCTCGATCGCGGTCACGGTCACGGTCACCACGTCGCCACGCTTGAGCCCCTTGACCGCATCGGCGAAGGGATCCCCCTCGAGCGCCTTGATCGACAGCGAGATCCGTTCACGCGCGGGATCGACCTCGGTGACCACGGCGCGGACGACATCCCCCTTCTTGAACTTCCTGATGGCTTCCTCGCCACGCTCGTTCCAGGAAATGTCGGAAAGGTGCACCATGCCGTCGATCTCGCCCGGCAGGCCGATGAAGAGGCCGAACTCGGTGATGTTCTTGACCTCGCCCTCGACCTCGGTGCCCGGCGGATACTTCTCGGCGAACTCCTCCCACGGATTCTTCTGCACCTGCTTGAGGCCGAGGGAGATACGCCGCTTCACCGGGTCGATGTCGAGAATCTTCACGTCCACTTCCTGGGAAGTCGAGACGATCTTGCCCGGATGGACGTTCTTCTTGGTCCAGCTCATTTCCGAGACGTGCACCAGCCCCTCGATCCCCGGCTCGAGTTCCACGAAGGCCCCGTAATCGGTGATGTTGGTCACGCGGCCCTTGTGGATGGTGCCGACCTGATATTTCTCGGTCACCTTCTCCCACGGGTCTTCCTGCAGCTGCTTGAGGCCGAGGGAGACGCGATGGGTCTGCGGATTGATCTTGATGATCTGGACCTTGATCGTGTCGCCGATATTGACGATCTCGGACGGGTGGTTGACCCGGCGCCACGCCATGTCGGTGACGTGGAGCAGCCCGTCGAGCCCGCCCAGATCGACGAAGGCGCCGTAATCGGTGATGTTCTTGACCACGCCCTCGACCACGTCGCCCTCCTTCAGGCGGGCGATGAGCTCGGCCCGCTCGGCGGCGCGGCTCTCCTCCAGAATGGCGCGGCGCGAGACGACGATGTTGCCGCGGCGGCGGTCCATCTTGAGAATCTGGAACGGCTGCTTGATGCCCATGAGCGCCGAGGCGTCACGCACCGGCCGCACATCGACCTGGCTGCCCGGCAGGAAGGCAACGGCGCCGCCGAGATCGACGGTGAAGCCGCCCTTGACCCGGCCGAAGATCGCGCCCTCGACCCGCTCGCCCTTCTCGTAGGCCTTCTCGAGCCGGTCCCACGCCTCCTCGCGGCGGGCCTTGTCGCGCGAGAGCACCGCCTCACCACGGGCATTCTCGACACGCTCGAGATAGACCTCGACCTCGTCGCCCACCTCGAGCTCGGGCTCCTCGCCCGGCGCCGCGAATTCCTTGAGGGGCACCCGGCCTTCCATCTTGTAGCCGATGTCGATCACCGCGTGATCCTTCTCGATCGCGATGACCTTGCCCTTGACGACGGTTCCCTCCTTGGGAACGTCATATTCGAAGCTTTCGTTGAGGAGGGCTTCGAATTCCTCCTTGAGATCGGTTTCAGACATTCAGCTCACTTCCTTTGCATCGTCTATTCCGGCCAGGCGGTTGTCTCCGCCGGTCTTGCGGCTTCCCGGTCGCGGACCGCGGGCTGGCGCCTTCGGCCCCGGAGAGGCAACGGTGAAAACGATCAGGGCCGGTTCAGCCCCGACCCTGCCCGATCTTCGCCTCGACATGTCCTGCCGCCGCTTCGACGGCCGCCTCTATAGAGAGTTTGCTCGTGTCGAGCAAGAGCGCATCGGGCGCCGGCCGGAGCGGCGCTGCGGACCGGGCCGCATCGCGGGCATCGCGCGCGCGCAGATCGGCGAGCACCTCCTCGAAGGACACCTCCTCGCCGCGGGCGCGCAACTCCTCGTGGCGGCGACGGGCGCGGATCACGTCTTCGGCGGTGACGAACAGCTTGACCTCGGCTTCTGGGCAGATGACCGTTCCGATGTCGCGCCCGTCGAGAACGGCCCCTCCTTCCCGGCGGGCGAAGCGGCGCTGGAAGTCGAGGAGGGCCGCCCGCACCGCCGGAATGGCCGCCACCTCCGAAGCCCGGCGCCCCACCGCCTCGCTGCGCAGGTCGGGACGGGCGAGATCGGCCTCGGTCAGCCTTTCGGCCGCCGTCACCGGGTCCTCCCCCGCGAGCGCCCGGGCGGCCACGGCGCGATAGAGCAGCCCGGTGTCGAGATGGGCGAGGCCGAAGCGCTCGGCCAGCGCCCGGGCGATGGTGCCCTTTCCCGAGGCCGCCGGCCCGTCGATCGCCACCGTGAAGATGCGTCCCTTCATGAAGGCTCTCCCTCCCGCCGCCGCTTCCACCACACGAGGCCGAGCGCGAGGAGGGCGAAGCCGAGCGCCGCGAACTTGATGCGCGTGGCCAGAGCGGCACGAATGACGGTCGCGTTATCGGGCAGATTCGGCCACCCCCGGATCATGCTGTCGATCAGCACGTTCTCGCTCAGATCGGCCAGGCCGTAGATCACCGCGAGGACGGCACCGGCCAGTGCCGCCCCACCCCGCCCGCCCAGACAACGGAACAGGGCGGCAAGCCCCAGCGCGAGGAGCGGCGGGAAGAGATAGTCGAGCCAGCGGAAGGGCCCGACGGCATGGAGCACCGCCGGCCTGTCGAGGCGGGCGAAATAGGCGGCAACATCGTCCGGCCCGTAGCCCGTCAGGGCCAGATCCAGCGCCGGTGGCGCCCCTTCCGGTGCGAACAGGAACAGCGCGCAGATCATGGCGACATAGACGACGGCGGCGGCAAGCAGCAGCGTCCGCGCGGTGGCGCAGGCTCCGACGCCCCCGGGGCCTGCGGCCCCGATCCCAAGCTCCCTCGGCTTCATGCGGCCCTCCTCGTTCCCTATCTTCTCATCCGGCCACGCCACGAAGCCCCGTCCCCGGACAAGCGAAAGGCGTGGTCACCCTGCCTCTTCCGCCGACCCTGCCACCCCGGAAGCCAATCCCGCCATCAGCTCGAAGAAGCCGGGAAAAGAGGTGGCCACGGGGCGGACATCGTCGATCGTCACCGGCTCGGCGGCGGCCATGGCGAGGCAGGCGAAGCTCATGGCGATGCGGTGGTCGAGCCGGCTGGCGATGGTGGCGCCTCCCCGCACCCCTTCGGGGCTCCGCCCGTGGACGACGAGAAAATCCTCGCCCTCCTTGACCGGCACGCCCACCGCCTCGAGGCCGCGGGCCATCGCATCGATCCGGTCGGTTTCCTTGACCCGCAGCTCGCCGATGCCGCGCATCACCGTCGGGCCTTCGGCAAAGGCGGCAAGGGCGGCGAGGATCGGGTATTCGTCGATCATCGCCGGAGCGCGCTCGGGCGGCACCTCGATGCCCCGAAGCGCGCCGGTGTGGCGCACATGGATGTCGGCCACCGGCTCGCCCCCCTCCTCGCGCAGCTTCCCGAAGCGGATGTCGGCTCCCATCTCGCCGAGCGTCTCGAAGAAGCCGGCCCGCGTCGGGTTGATGCCGACGCCGGGCACGACGATCTCCGAACCCGGTATCATCAGCGCCGCCGCCACCGGGAAGGCGGCGGAGGAAGGATCGCGCGGCACGGCGATGCGCTGCCCGACGAGCTCCGGCTGGCCGGCAAGGCGGATCACCCGCCCCTCCGCGCTCTCCTCGATGGCGAGATCGGCGCCGAACCCGGCCAGCATCCGCTCGGTATGGTCGCGCGTCGGCACCGGTTCGATCACCACCGTCTCGCCCGGAGCGGCAAGACCGGCCAGAAGCACCGCCGACTTCACCTGCGCCGACGCCACCGGCAGGGTGTAACGCACCGGCACCGGCTCGGCCGCGCCCACCACCGTCATCGGCAGCCGCCCGCCTTCGCGGCCGAAGGCACGGGCCCCGAAGAGCGCGAGCGGCTCCGTCACCCGTCCCATCGGCCGGCTGCGGAGCGAGGCGTCGCCGGTGAAGGTGGCGGTGATCGGCGTGGTCGCCATCGCCCCCATGACCAGGCGCACGCCGGTGCCCGAATTGCCGCAATCGATCACGTCCGCAGGCTCGGCGAAGCCGCCAACCCCCACTCCCGTCACCCGCCATTCGCCGGCACCGAGCCGCTCGACACGGGCCCCGAAGGCCGCCATGGCCCGGGCGGTGTCGCGCACATCGTCGCCTTCTAGAAGTCCGCTGATCCGCGTCTCGCCAACCGCGAGCGCCCCGAGGATCAGCGCCCGGTGCGAGATCGACTTGTCCCCCGGCACCTCGGCCGTGCCCCCGAGAGGGGCGCTCCGACCGATGGTCCGGGGAACGGGCCTGCCCGCATCACGTCTCATCCGCTCTCTCCTTCACGTCCTTCGCACCGCGCCTGACGAAAGTGAGATAATGCGGGGTGCGGCCCTCGCGCAGGGCCTTCTGCTCGTATCGGGTGGAAATCCAGTCCGGCCAGGGAAGGCGCCAATCCTCCGGGCCTTCGGCGAGCCAGTCGAAATCGTCGCGCCGGATCCACACTTCCTCGAGCGTCTGGCGCACATAGTCGCCGATATCGGTCGCGACGCGAAAGACCGCCCCCGGCTTCAGCACCCGCGCCAGCGGATCGAGAAATTCGGGATTGACGAAACGACGCTTGTGATGACGCCGCTTCGGCCACGGGTCGGGATAGAGCAGGAAGGCCCGATCGATCGAGGCATCGGGCAGCACGTCGAAAAGGTCGCGCACATCCCCGGGCCAGACCCTGACATTCCCCACCCCGGCGGTGCGAATCTTGCCGATCAGCATGGCGACGCCGTTGATGAAGGGCTCGCAGCCGACAATGCCGACCCCGGGGTTGCGCAGCGCCTGATGAACCATGTGTTCTCCGCCGCCGAAGCCGATCTCGAGCCAGACCGGGCGGTCGTCGCCGAACCAGCGTGCCGGATCGACCGGCCGGCGCCCGGGATTCTCCTCGAAGCCGACGCCCGGCGGTGCGAGATGGGCAAGGTCGGCAAGATAGCGCTTCTGGCTCGGCCGCAGCCGCTTGCCCGCGCGCCGACCGTAGAAATTGCGCCGCGGGCGCTCGGAAGCCGCCTCCCCCGCCGGCTCAGCCGCAGCGCGGTCTTCCTCGCGCGCCTTCCCGGCCGCCGGATCCGACGGAGCGGTCCTGTCGTCGCCCGCCGTGCGGCTCCTGCCCGGCACCGCTCCGGGCGACAACTTCTCCGCATCCGCCTCGCTCATGCGCTCCTCCGTGAGGGCGCCCCCTCCAAGCCCGGCACTTCGGATCTGCCCCGCAGGCGCTCCTGCCGCATCCCTCTCGGCGCTCTCCCGGCGGGGCGCGGTGCTTCAGCCGACCTCGCGGGCGATGGCGTCGGCAAGGTCGGTCCTTTCCCAGGAGAAACCGCCCTCGGCATCGGGCACCCGCCCGAAATGCCCATAGGCGGCGGTGCGCTGATAGATCGGACGCGCAAGGCCGAGATGCTCGCGAATCCCCCGCGGGGTGAGGTCCATCACCTTGCCCAGCACCTTCTCGATCGCGGATTCCGCCACCTTGCCGGTGCCGTGCGTATCGACATAGATCGACAGCGGACGGGCCACGCCGATGGCATAGCTCAGCTGGATGGTGCAGCGATCGGCCAGCCCCGCGGCGACGACATTCTTCGCCAGGTAACGCGCAGCATAGGCCGCGGAGCGATCGACCTTGGTCGGGTCCTTGCCCGAGAAGGCGCCGCCGCCGTGGGGCGCCGCACCGCCATAGGTATCGACGATGATCTTGCGCCCCGTGAGCCCGGCATCGCCGTCGGGGCCGCCGATGACGAACTTGCCCGTAGGATTGACCCACCAGCGGGTCGTCTTGCTCAGCCAGCCCTCGGGCAGCACCTCGGCAACGAAGGGGGCGATGATCTCGCGCATCTGGTCCGAGGTGAGATCCTCGTCGAGATGCTGGGTGGAGACGACGATGGTTTCGACACCCACCGGTTCGCCATCGACATAGCGGATGGTGAGCTGGCTCTTGGCATCGGGGCCGAGCATGGGCGCCTCGCCCGACTTGCGCGCTTCCGCCAGCCGGCGCAGGATCGCATGGGCATAGAGGATCGGGGCCGGCATCAGCTCCGGGGTCTCGTTGACGGCATAGCCGAACATGATCCCCTGATCCCCCGCCCCTTCCATGGCGCCGCCGGCGTCGGCCGCGGCATCGACGCCCTGGGCGATGTCGCTCGACTGCTCGTGCAGGTAGTTCTGCACCTCCATGGTCCGCCAGTGGAAACCGGGCTGCTCGTAGCCGATGTCGCGGACGCATTCGCGGGCGATCTCCTCGATCCGTTCCATCACCGAACGGGGCCCGCGCACTTCGCCGCCGATCACCACCCGGTCGGTGGTGGCGAAGGTCTCGCAGGCGACCCGCGCGGCGGGGTCCTCGGCGAGAAAGGCGTCGAGCACGGCATCGGAAATGCGGTCGCAGACCTTGTCGGGGTGGCCTTCCGAGACCGACTCCGAGGTGAACAGGTAATCCTTGCGGGACATGGGGGGCAGTGCTCCGTTGAATGACGCCGCCACGCCAGGAAGCCGTTGTGGCGGCCAGTGGGATAGGGAGTTAACGGCCCTTGGCCTCGAGGTCAACGGGCTTTCCCCGGGGGCGCGTCCGTTTGCGCCTCCGCAGCACGGCGACGGCTAGGAGCGGGAGCAGGATCGCCGGGACCGGCCAGTCTCCGATCCGGGCATAGGGCGGCGGGGCAAGGGCCGCCGGCAGGGCAGCGTCGAGAAAACCGCTCCTGCCGAGGGGCAGGACGGACCGCAACCGACCTGCCGGGTCGATCACGGCGGAAACCCCGGTATTGGCCACCCGCACCACCGGCAGCCCGCTCTCGATGGCGCGGAAACGGATCTGGTCGAGATGCTGGAAGGGGCCCGATCGGGTGCCGAACCAGGCGTCGTTCGTGATCTGGAGAACGAAGCGGGCATGCCCGGCGCCGCGCCGTACCTCGACGGGGAAGATCGCCTCGTAGCAGATGAGCGGCACCGCGCGGCCGATGGCGAGGGGAAGCGGCCCCGGCCGCCTTCCGGGAGAGAAGCCGGCCCCGTCCCCGGCGGCAAGACCACGGATGCCGAACGCGCCGAGAAGGTCGCCGAGCGGCACATACTCGCCGAAGGGCACGAGCCGGCGCTTGTCGTAGAGGGCGCGGATGGTGCCGTCCGCCGTCATCACCGCCATGGTGTTGTAGAGCCGCCGGCCTTCCCGTCGTCGCACGCCGAAGACGAGTTCCGCACCCCGCGGCAGGGCGGAGGCCATCGCCTCGAGGATCACCCCGGCCCGTCCGAGAAGCGGCGCGACGGCGGTTTCGGGCCAGATGACGAGGGCGGGCGCGGCTCCGGCCGCAGGCGGCGCGGCGGTCGCCTTCAGCATCCGTTCGAGAAAGACCGGCACACGGACAGGATCCCATTTCTCGTCCTGCGGCGCATCGGGCTGGACGAGGCGGACGACCGGCCCCGGCGCCGCCCTCCCCCCAAGACGCATCGCCCGGTCGTTCCCCCACAGCCACGCCCCGCCGAGAAGGGCGGCAAGCGCCACGGCAAGGCCCAGCCCGCCAGCGTCCGGCCGCAGCCGCAGAAGGACCGCGGCAAGGAGAAACAGCGCCGCCGTCAGGCCGTAGGGGCCGACGAGGGCGGCAAGCTGGGCGAAGGGCGTTTCCGTCAGCGCATAGGCCGGCAGCGCCCAGGGAAAGCCATCGAGAAGGTGGCCGCGAAGAAACTCTCCCAGCGCAAGCGCCGCGGCAAGCGGCACCGCCCCGGGCCGCGGCAGGAACCGCCACAGGAGCCCCACCGGCACGGCCCACAGAAGCGCCAGCCCCGCAGCCATCGCCAGCCAGGCCAGAACGCCCAGAGGACCGGCCAGCGCGCCGAGTCCGGGTTCGAAGGCGAAGGGGGCGCGAATCCATTCGAGAGCGGCAAGGAAATGGCCGAAACCGGCGAGGAAGGCCGAGAGTGCCGCCGCCCTGCCGCTCCATGCCCGATCGAGAGCGGGAAGCAGGAGAAGAAGCCCGCCCAGAAGGAGGAGCGGCGCGTGCAGCGGCGCCTGGGCCAGCCCCGCCGCCGCCCCGCCGGCAAGGGCAAGAAGGAGGAGCGGAAGGCGCCGCTCCCGCCCCGTGTGCCGCAGCTTTCCGCCCCGCTTCTCGTGCACCCCGCCCGTCATCCGGCCCCCTTTCTGTCGCAACACCCCCCTCACGCCCGAAAGACCGGCGCCCGCTCCTGTCCTATGACTTCCGGCAGGCGGAACCGGAAGCCACACGAGCCGGCAGCCTCGGCGGAAAGGTCCGGCCCTCTGCCCTCACGATTCCCCATCCCCGGCGGCGCACCGTTCGAGCCGCTGCCGCTCAGGCGGAAGCGGCCGCGGCGGCGTGCGGACCGGCAAGGCGCAGCCGGAGCTTGCGGATCCGCCGCGGATCGGCATCGACGATCTCGAACTCGTGGCCCGCCGGGTGACGGATCACCTCGCCGCGGGCCGGCACCCTCCCCGCCAGAACGAAGACGAGCCCGCCGAAGGTATCAACATCTTCGGCCCGGCTTTCCTCGGTCTCGAGATCGAGCCCGGTGCTCGCGCGAAAATCGTCGAGCTCGGCGGTGGCGTTGACGATCCAGCTCCGCTCTCCCTCGCGGCACCAGGGCAACTCTTCCTCGATGTCGTGCTCGTCCTCGATCTCGCCGATCACCGTCTCCACCAGATCCTCGAGGGTGACGAGCCCGTCCACTCCGCCGTATTCGTCGATCACGAGGGCCATGTGGGTGCGTTCGGTCTTCATCCTCTGAAGCAGCATACCGACCGGCATCGAGGGCGGCACATAGATCAGCGGGCGCAGAAGGCGCTTCAGCTCGAAGGGCTTGCGGGTGCGGGTGAAGCCGTATTCGAGAGCGAGATCCTTGAGGTGGACCAGGCCGCAGGGCTCGTCGAGCGAGCCGTGATAGACCGGCAGGCGCGAAAACTTGGTGCGGCGAAACACATCGACCAGATCCTCGAGACAGACATCGTCCTCGACGGCGACGATCTCGGCACGGGGGATGGCGATGTCGCCCACGGGCTCCCCGAAGAGGCCGGCCAGGGTCGGCTCGCCGCCCCGGCCACCCGTCGCCTCGTCCGCGGACGAGGCCGGGGCAAGACCGACAAGGGCAAGCAGACGACGCCAGAAACCGCCCGCTGCGGGAACCCTTTCGGACCGGGAAGCGGGCGATGGCGGATCGGCCTCCCCTTCGAGAGGAGCGGATGAAAGCGCGGCGCGTCCCTCGCCGCCGTCGATCTGGCCGGGGTTGTTCACGGTCGTGCTGCGCGTTCCTGACATGGATTCGGATTTCTTCATCGTTCAAGGGATTCTTCCCGGGCACGAGCGACGGGCGGCAAGCCGCCCCCCACGCCGGAGGTGCGGTTCCTCGCCGGACGGGGCGCCTCCTTTCTCATCGGCCGCCCTCTCCCCCTCGCGACGCCGGTTCGGCCCCGGAGGCGGCATAAGGGTCGGGAATGCCGAGCCGGGCGAGGATGCGCCGCTCGAGCCCTTCCATCCGCTCGGCGTCGGCCTTGGTTTCGTGGTCATATCCGAGAAGATGGAGAAGGCCGTGGATGACGAGATGCCGCAGATGGTCCGCCACCGGCTTGCCCGCCGCCTCCGCCTCGCGCAGCACGGTTTTCCGGGCGATGGCCAGATCCCCGAGAAAGAGCCGCTCCCCTTCCCTCTCTCCCGCCGCCAAGAGTTCTTCCGCTCCCGGCAGACGCGGCCTCCCGCCCGGATGCGCCGGCGCACGATCGACCGCGGGCCAGGACAGCACGTTGGTCGGGCGGTCCTTGCCACGGAACCGGGCGTTGAGGGCGCGAATGGCCTCATCGTCGGTGGCCATCAGGTTGAAGGTGACGGCCCGTGCCGGCAGGCCGAGCACGTCGAACGCCGCTTCGGCCGCCTCGCGAACAAATGCCGCCAGAGGGATCCTCCGCCAGCCCGGATCGTCAAGGACGATCACCACCGGCCCGGCAAGGATCTCCCCGTCCTCGTCGGCATCCACACCGGCCACGCGTGCGTTTTCGTCGCCCGACGGAGAACCCGACCCGTCGGCATCCGTCATTTCGCCGGACAGAGCGGCCGCAGGGCCCTGTTGCGTGTCAGCCATCGCCCGCCTCGCCGGTTTCGCTCGATCCGGTCGATGCGTCCTGCGCCGCCGCCGGCACGGCCTCCGCATGCCGGGCGGCTGCCGACCGCCGGGCGGCGGCGTCGCGCTCCCAGGCGTCGATGATGCGGGCGACGAGCGGATGACGCACCACGTCCTCCCCCGAGAAGCGGCTGAAGGCCACCCCCTCGACCCCCTTCAGGATCCGTTCGGCCGCCACCAGCCCCGACGCCACACCGCGCGGCAGGTCGATCTGCGACGGATCGCCGGTGATCGCCATGCGCGCGCCACGGCCCAGACGCGTGAGAAACATCTTCATCTGCATCGCCGTGGCGTTTTGGGCCTCGTCGAGCACCACGAAGGCATCGGCCAGGGTGCGGCCGCGCATGAAGGCCAGGGGGGCGATCTCGATGCGCTTCTCCTCCATCAGCCGGCCGAGCTGCCGGGCGGGGATGAAGTCGTGAAGCGCGTCATAGAGCGGCTGCATGTAGGGATCGACCTTTTCCTTCATGTCGCCCGGCAGGAAGCCGAGCCGTTCGCCGGCCTCGACGGCGGGCCGCGAAAGGATGATGCGATCGACCCGGCCTTCGTTGAACAGGGCGACGGCGGCAGCGACGGCAAGATAGGTCTTGCCGGTGCCGGCCGGCCCGAGGCCGAAGACCAGCTCGTGGGTGAGAAGCTTCGTGATGTAGTCCTTCTGGGCCGGGGTCCGGGGCTCGATCACCTTCCTGCGCGTGCGCAGCTCGACCGGCCCGTTTCCGGCACCGGCACCACCCCCGGCAGCCGTTCGATCGAAATCGACCTCATGGAAACGCATCGCTCCGGGACCGGTGGCCAGCCGCAGCGCCGCTTCGACCTCGTTCTCGCCGACGGGCCGCCCCTCCTCGAGCCGCTCATACAGCCTGCCGAGCGTCTCCGCCGCGATCCCGACCTCCTCGCGCGGCCCGTGAAGCACGAGGCTGTTGCCTCGGCGCATCACATGGATGCCGAGGGTGGCCTCGATCCGCGAGAGATGGCTGTCGAACCCGCCGCACAGATCGATCAGAAGCCGATTGTCGGGAAATTCGAGATGTTCGGTTCTGGCCTCGTCGGGCTGCCCGCCGCGGCTGCCGGCCTTGTTCAGCAATGTCGTCGTTCCTGCTCTGGTCCTTCGTGACATCGAAAAGAGAATCATGCCGGCCATCGTGCCGGCCTCATGCCGATCTTCCCCCGCCCCGGCGCTCGAGGCAAGGTGGCATGGCGCACCGGGCAGCACCTTGCCCGTTCACGGATGGCGCGCCCGTACCTTTCCTCATGGACCGATCCTCATGGACGGATCGCCCTGCCCTTCGGAAATCTGGGCATGACGCCGCTTCCCTGCAAGGCGGGCATCATCGCGTCCGGGATCACTTTCCGGCGAGCGGACGGGCTTTCCCCGGCAAGAAGCCTCCGGGAGGAGACGCCCGATCCGCCGCGCCGCATGTCGCTACCGTCGCGGCGGCACATAATCCGGAATGCCGGGGGTCGCGCTCTGGTAATTGCCGATCACGGTTCCCGGCGGAAAACGCCGGTCGCAGACCGGCAGGCCCGATTTCGGATCGAAACGCCGCCCGGCATAGCCTTCGACACCGTCATCGAGCATCCAGGCCTGGCAGCCGTCGGGGTCATAGACGATCGCCCCCTCGCCATTCGCGATCGAGGCCGTGTCGTCGCGGGTGTCATAATTGGTGGCGATCACCGTGTTCGGATCGCCGGTGTATTTCACCGTTTCCTCGATGCACCCAGAAAGGGCCGCCGCGATCAGGAAGAAGGCCGTTTGTGCAAGATGTCTTTTCATGTCGTTCACCACCGATAGCAGACCACTTCCACACGGCGGTTGCGCCGCATGCCCTCGGGTGTCGCATTGGAGGCGACCGGCCTGCGTTCGCCGAACCCCTGCACCCGCTCGACGACCGCCCCGACCGACCGGGCCACCCGGGCCACCGCCTCGGCGCGTCTTTGCGACAGCCGCATGTTGTATTCGTCCGAGGCGCGGCTGTCGGTGTGGCCATAGATGGCGTAGCCGAACGCCCCGGCCTTGCGGAAGAATTCCTCGAGCCGACGGCGCTGCGCGGCCTTGAGCCGGGCGCTGTCGGTATCGAAAAGAACATCGGTGTTCTCGACGAGGCAGGTGTTCTTCTTCAGGCAGACCGGGCGGCCGGTCTTCGGATCGACCCGGTCGATCATGTAGCCCTCGAATCCGCCATCGGCCCACCAGTGCATGCAGCCGTCGCGATCGACCCATAGCCCCCAGATCACCTTGCCGGCAGGCCGGGGCGCATTCTGGGGGGCGTTCCCCGCCATGGCCGTGCCGCCCAAGAGCAGGCCGGTCATGACGATCGTCATCCATGTCAGAAACCGTTTCAACATTTCGCCCCCATTCTTCCTCTCGGCGACGCCGGCCGCGTATCGGCAATGCCCCTCACGCCCGCCCCAGGCCCGGATCGAGCATCAAGGCACCCGACCTTCTCACGCCGCCAACTCGCAAATACGCATTTGCAATCAATTTACCTCTTTCGCGTCATTTTACAAAACAAAAAGCGCCATATCTGGCGGCATTCGGGACACAATCCCCCAGATTTGGAACAACCCTTTCGCTTCAGGCAACGATCGCTGTGCCTACAGGCGGCAGCCCGCCGCATCAGGCGACGAGGCGACCGGCGAGGGAATGGGATTCGCTGCGGGTGATCTCGACCTCGACGATCTCCCCCATCAGCGCGGCCGGCGCCTCGACATGCACCGCATGGAGATATTCCGAACGGCCGACGAGCTGGCCCGCGAGCCGGCCCGGCCGCTCGAACAGAACCTTCACCCGCCGGCCGACCATCGCCTCCTGGGCCCGGCGCTGCTGCTCGGCAAGAACGGCCTGAAGCGCGGCGAGCCGCTCGGCCTTGACCGCTTCGGGAACCTGCTCGCGGCCTGCGGCCGGCGTACCGGGACGCGGCGAATACTTGAAGGAGAATGCCTGTCCGTATCCGACCTTCTCGACCAGCGCCATCGTGGCGGCGAAATCCGCGTCGCTCTCCCCGGGGAAACCGACGATGAAATCCCCCGACATCAGCATGTCGGGCCGGGCCGCGCGAATACGCTCGACGAGCCGCAGATAGTCGTCGGCGCTGTGGCGACGGTTCATCGCCCGCAGAATCCGGTCCGACCCCGACTGCACCGGCAGATGGAGATAGGGCATGAGCTTGTCACAGTCGCGATGCGCGGCAATGAGATCGTCGCTCATGTCGTTCGGGTGCGAGGTGGTATAGCGGATGCGGTCGAGCCCGTCGATCTCGGCCAGAGCCAGCACCAGCCGTGCGAGCGACCAGTCGCGCCCGTTGGGACCCGCCCCGTGATAGGCGTTGACGTTCTGCCCCAGAAGGGTGATCTCGCGCACCCCTTCGGCCACCAGCCGCCGCGCCTCCGCGAGCACCTTCTCCACCGGCCGCGAGAGCTCGGCGCCGCGGGTATAGGGCACGACGCAGAAGGCGCAGAACTTGTCGCACCCCTCCTGCACGGTCAGGAAGGCCGAGACGCGCCGGCCCGCGGGTGTCGCGGCAGGCAGATGGTCGAACTTGTCCTCGGCGGGAAACTCGGTCTCGACCACCTTCTCTCCCGCCTCGGCCCGCATCAGGAGCTCGGGCAGCCGATGGTAGGTCTGCGGGCCGACCACCACATCGACCGCCGGCTGGCGCCGGACGATCTCCTCGCCCTCGGCCTGGGCGACACAGCCGGCGACACCGATCTTCAGATCGGGCTTCGCCGCCTTGAGGGGCTTCAGCCGTCCGAGCTCCGAATAGACCTTCTCGGCCGCCTTCTCGCGGATGTGGCAGGTATTGAGGAGGATGAGATCGGCTTCCTCGGGCCGATCGGTCGGCGCATAGCCGCGGGCGGCGAGAGCGCCCAGCATCCGCTCGCTGTCATAGACGTTCATCTGGCAGCCATAGGTGCGGATGAAGACCCTGCGCTCCCGGCGCGGTGCCGTGTCTTCGCGCGCGCCGTCCGCCGCCTTCGGAGCCGCTGCCGGCTGCCGCGCCGTCATTCCGCCGTCTGCCGCCATGTCTCGTGCCTCGTCTGGTGCGTCATGCCCGTGCAGGGCGCCGATCGCGGGGCTGCACACGCCATTCGCCGGCCCGGCCGCCCTGCCCCGGCCTCCTACACCTTTCGGCCCTTGCTGACAATCGGGGCCCCGCCGGCTCCGGCGCGCCCCGGTATCGCCCCCGGAAACCGCGACCCCGCCTTCCTCCCGGTTCTTCCCTTTCTCACCGCCCTGGGCTATCTGCGGCGCGAACGGGGGGCGCCCCGAAGCGCCCGCGGACAGCTTCGAGGAGCCGGGCAATGCATCTCTATCCCGCAATCGATCTCAAGGACGGCCAGTGCGTGCGTCTCTACAAGGGGGAGATGGACAAGGCGACGGTCTTTTCCGACAGCCCTGCCGATCAGGCGCGCGAATTCGTCGCCGCGGGTTGCCGGCGGCTTCATCTCGTCGATCTCAACGGCGCCTTCGCCGGCCGGCCGGTCAATGCCGGGGCTGTCGAGGCAATTCTCGATGCCGTGAACGTGCCGGTGCAGCTCGGCGGGGGCATCCGCGACATGGCCACCATCGAGAACTGGCTCGGCCGCGGCGTGCATCGGGTGATCCTCGGCACCGCCGCCGTCGAGAACCCCGCTCTCGTGCGCGAGGCCGCCCGCGCCTTCCCCGGCCGCATCGCCGTGGGCATCGATGCGCGCGGCGGCAAGGTTGCCACCCGCGGCTGGGCCGAGGAGACCGACATCGACGCCGCCGAACTCGCGCGCCGCTTCGAGGATGCCGGGGTCGCCGCCATCATCTATACCGACATCGACCGCGACGGCGCCCTCCTCGGCCCCAATGTCGCCGCCACCGCCGCGCTCGCGCGCGCCGTCTCCATTCCGGTGATCGCCTCGGGGGGGGTGTCCTCGCTCGACGACCTCGCGGCGCTGCGCGACTGCGGCGCACCGCTCGAAGGCGTGATCTCGGGCCGGGCGCTCTACGACGGCCGCATCGATCTGGCCGCGGCGCTGGCGCTCCTAGAGGACGACGACAAGGCCGGGACGACCCGTTCGCCGGCGCAATGACATCGGCTGCCGCTCTCGCCGGGCTGTTTCTCTCCGCCTTCTGGGCGGCGACGCTCCTGCCGGGCGGATCGGAAGCGGCGCTTCTCGCTCTGCGCGCCACCACCGGCATCGCGCCTCTCGCGCTCCTCATCGCCGCTTCCGCCGGCAACGTGCTCGGCGCGGTGGCGAATTACGTCCTCGGACGCCTTCTCGCCACCCGTCTCGCCCGGCGCGGCGACCGGGGGCGCGTCCCCGAAAGCACCGGGTCACAGCTTTCCTCTCCTCCGATGCCGGCGCCCGGCGCGACGGAGCGGCAAGAGGAGATCGGAGCCGGGCGTTCCTGGCTGGCGCGGCTCGGACCGGCGGCGCTTCTGCTGTCGTGGGTGCCGGTGATCGGCGACCCGATCACCCTGGCCGCCGGTGCGCTGCGGATACCGTTCCCCCTCTTCCTCCTCCTGGTCTCGATCGCCAAGACCGGGCGCTATCTCGCGCTCCTCGGCGGCTGGGCGCTTCTTTCCGCCCCGCCCGGTTGAGCTTTCGCGAAGGACCGCCCATTATGGCCCCGTCCGGGCGCACCGCCCGCAAGGCGGGCGCATATCGCGCATGAGGATGCTGCATGCTCAAGATCCGCGTCATTCCCTGCCTCGACGTGGCCGAAGGCCGGGTCGTCAAGGGAGTCAATTTCGTCGATCTCGTCGATGCCGGCGATCCGGTCGAGGCGGCCCGGGCCTATGACGCCGGCGGGGCCGACGAGCTCACCTTCCTCGACATCAACGCCACCCACGAGAATCGCGGCATCATGCTCGACACGGTCCGCCGCACCGCCGAACAGTGTTTCATGCCGCTGACGGTGGGGGGCGGGGTGCGGACGCTCGAGGACGTGCGCCGGCTGCTGCTTGCCGGGGCCGACAAGGTCAGCTTCAACTCGGCCGCCGTCGCCGACCCCGGCATCGTCTCCCGGGCGGCGGAGAAGTTCGGCAATCAGTGCATCGTCGTCGCCATCGACGCCAAGACGGTGGCGGACGGACGCTGGGAGATCTTCACCCATGGCGGCCGCCGCCCCACCGGCATCGACGCGGTGGCCTTCGCCCGCGAGATGGAGCGACGCGGCGCCGGCGAAATTCTTCTCACCTCGATGGACCGCGACGGCACCCGTCAGGGCTACAACCTGCCGCTGACCCGCGCCATCGCCGATGCGGTGCGGATTCCGGTGATCGCCTCGGGCGGTGTCGGCACGCTCGACCATCTCGTCCAGGGAGTGCGGGAGGGCCATGCGAGCGCCGTGCTCGCGGCCTCGATCTTCCATTTCGGCCACCACACCATTCGCGAGGCCAAGGAACACATGGCCGCCGCCGGGCTGCCGATGCGGCTCGACTGAGCGTTCCTGCCCGGTCGTCCCGCCGGCGACAAGCGGAGGAGAATCCTGCCGACCTCGTCCCCCGGCGGGCGGGCATGTTCCCCAAGCACCCGGCGCAGGCTGCGGCCGAGACCGGAGCGAAACAGCCCGTGCGACCCGCCCTTGACAGGGGCGCGTGTGGGGGCGAAGTCGGGGACATGAACGATCTCGACACGCTCGCACGCCTCGCCGCCACCATCCGCGCCCGCCGGGGGGCGGATCCCGACACCAGCTGGACCGCACGGCTTCTTGCCCGCGGCCCGGAGAAATGCGCGGAAAAGTTCGGCGAGGAGGCCGTCGAGGCGATCATCGAGGCCGTGAAGGGCGACCGGGTGCGACTCGCGGCCGAGGCAGCCGACGTGCTCTATCATCTGCTCGTCATGCTGACGGCGCGTGACGTGGCACTCGAGGACGTTCTTGCCGAGCTCGCCCGCCGGGAAGGCACTTCCGGCATCGCCGAGAAGGCAGGGCGCAAGGGCCAAGGCTGAACGGCGAGACCATCCGCAGCCGGGGCCGCCTTTCCGGTTTCCTCCCTCCGGCTCCTCCCCGATGCCTGCATCGGCGCCGCCCGACGCGACCCGCTATCCGGGATGGCCGGAAAGGCGCCGCGCGACAGCCGCCCCCCGGCGGCGCCCCGGAAAGGCCCCGGACACGCCCCTTCCGCGGTGGCCTCGACGAACGCCTCCTCAGCGCAGCTTCGAGGAAATGATGCCGGTATTGAAGCCGGCCTTGCGCAACTCGCCGAAAAGGCGCTGATGCTCGATCTTGGGGCAGCGGTTCTGGATGACGGTCACACCCCGCGCTTCCGCGAGCCGCGCGGCCTCCTCGTTCTCGACCCCGATCTGCATCCAGATCACCTTGAGATCCGGCAGATGCGCCAGCGCCTCCTCGACGATCGGCAGCACATGTTCGGAACGGCGGAAGATGTCCACCATCTCCACATGCGCCTGTGGCGGAATCGATGCCAGATCGGGCCAGACCCGTTCGCCGAAAAGCTCCTTGCCGGCATGGCCCGGATTGACCGGAATGATGCGATAGCCCCGTTCGGAGAGGTAGCGACCGACGAAATGCGACGGCCGCACCGGGTTGGGCGAGATGCCGACGGCGGCGATGGTCTTCACGTCGGTCAGGATCTTCCGCAAGAGCGGCAGCGGATAGGATCTGTCGTCTCGGATCATGGCGGGCCTCCTCCGGCGCGATCTTGCCCCTCGACGCGGCGAATGCAAGGGCGAAGCACAGGGCACGGCGAAGAACCGGCGACGGAACGCGGAAGGTCCGGGCGGGGTTCCTAAAATTGCAGCGGTTTTCCTAACGCCTCCTCAAGATTCGCCTGCTAGGGTTCTTCCGGGCCGGGGGCTTTTTCGGAGGCTGTGTCAATGATCGGAAAGGAGATCGAGGCGGAAGAGGACGGCTCGCTGCCGCTGGTGGACAGGGCGCGACTCGAGGAACTCGTGGCCGATATCGGCGAGGAGGCGCTGCCGGAAATCGTGGAGATGTTCGTTGCCGAGGTCGAGGAGAGCCTCGCCGCGCTGCGGCGCGAGGAGCGGCAGGAGGCAGGCAGGATCGCCGCCGAGGCCCATTTCATCAAGGGTTCGGCGCTCAATCTCGGCTTTGCCGCTCTGGCCGAGGTCTGCGGAAAGATCGAGAGGTTGGCGGCCACCGCTCCCGAAACACCGGTGGTCACGGCGCGGATCGTCACGCTGTTCGAGCGCTCGCGCGCCGAGCTCGAGCGCCTCACCCTCGCCCGCGCCTGACAGATGCACCGGAGAACGAGCGATGAGCGATGAGCGATGAGCGATGAGCGATGAGCGATGAGCGATGAGCGATGAGCGATGAGCGATGAGCGCACGGGGCTGCGAGGGCGTCAACCCCTCCCCTGCCCGCGCTCTGCCCTCCGCGGAACCTGCGCCCCGGCCCGCGAGACGCCCGTGATGCTCGGCGTGCACCACACCCCACGGCCGTAATGTCCGCGGGCCGTGGCGCGCTCGGCGCATCCGGCCCGGAAGTTGCGAAAGCCGATGCCCGCACCGCCTCCACCTCGCGCCATGCGCAGGGCGCAACGACCAGGGCGACCTTCGCCCAGATCAGCGTCATATGCTCCCCGCCATGCTCGGGGAACGACGACAACCAGCCCCGCCCATGCAGGATCGGTGGACTCTGTCAGGTGATGTCATGATGAAGACTGCCGCAGCCCCCGGCCGGAGCCCGCGGCGCCCCAGCGCCAGCCCATCACCACATGCCCGCCATGCAGGGGCGGCGCCCCGTCACCACGGCCGCCCGCCCCCGTTCTTCCGCTTCGCTGTCCTTGTCTTTGTCCTCTCGCGCCGCCCCTTGCTCTTTTCACCGTCCTTCATCGCTCTTTTCACCGTCCTTCATCCCATGCCTTTGCCCCGCTCCTTCACCGCCCTTGCGCCGGCCTTCCCCCGGCTCGCTCTTGCCTCCTCTCCCTGCGCTTGCGCCCGGCCTTCCGTTCCGACGGATACCCGCGACAGCCGGGCCGCCCCTCCCTGCTCTCTCCCCGCTCGCCCCTCCTTCCCCCGCCCCTTGCGCTTGCGCCCGGACGCGCAAGGCCATAGAAGGCGGCGCCAGGCCATGGGAGACAAGCGATGGGTTTCAAGACCGGCATCGTCGGGTTGCCGAATGTGGGCAAGTCCACCCTCTTCAACGCCCTGACCCGCACCGCGGCGGCGCAGGCGGCGAACTTCCCTTTCTGCACCATCGAGCCCAATGTCGGCGAGGTGGCGGTGCCCGACAGGCGCCTCGACAGGCTGGCCGAGATCGCGGGCTCGCAGCGCATCGTCCCCACCCGCATGACCTTCGTCGACATCGCCGGTCTGGTGAAGGGCGCCTCCCGCGGCGAAGGGCTCGGCAACCAGTTCCTCGCCAACATCCGCGAGGTCGATGCCATCGCCCATGTGCTGCGCTGTTTCGAGGACCCCGACGTTACCCATGTCGAGGGGCGGGTCGATCCGATTGCCGATGCCGAGATCATCGAAACCGAGCTGATGATCGCCGACATGGAATCGATCGAGCGGCGCCTTGCCAATCTGGCGCGCAAGGTGCGGGGTGGCGACAAGGAGGCGCTCCAGCAGGAGCGGCTGCTCAAGGCCGCCCTCGAGGCGCTCGAGGCCGGCAAACCGGCGCGCACCCTCGAGATCGCCGAGGAGGACCGCAAGGCCTGGAAGATGCTCCAGCTCCTGACGGCCAAGCCCGTGCTCTACGTCTGCAATGTCGACGAGGCCTCCGCCGGCAGCGGCAACGCCTATTCCCGGCAGGTCGCCGAGAAGGCGGCGGCCGAAGGGGCGGCCCATGTGGTGATCTCGGCCGCCATCGAGGCGGAGATCGCCCAGCTCCCCGCCGAGGAGGCCGGCGAATATCTCGAGGCGGTCGGGCTCGAGGAGCCGGGGCTCGACCGGCTCATTCGCGCGGGCTATGGGCTTCTCGATCTGCGGACCTTCTTCACCGTCGGCCCGAAGGAGGCCCGCGCCTGGACCATCCGGGCCGGCACCCTCGCCCCCCAGGCGGCGGGCGTCATTCATGGCGATTTCGAGCGTGGCTTCATCCGCGCCGAGGTCATCCCCTACGAGGATTTCGTCGCCTGCGGCGGCGAGGCCGGCGCCAGAGATGCCGGCAAGCTCCGCATCGAGGGCAAGGGTTACGAGGTCCAGGACGGCGACGTGATCCACTTCCTGCATTCGGCCTGACCGCCACACCGCATCGCTTTCCGGAAGCGCCCGCCACCGGACCGCGGACCGCACCGCCACCTGCGGCATCCTCCCCGGCCTCCGCCCCGCGCCGCTGTGCCGACCGTGCCGCTTCACCGACGACCTCTCCCCGACCATCCCGGCATGCCGAACCGCCGACCACAGGCGCCGGATGATCGCGACGGAAGGGCACGCGCTTGCCGCCTCGGCCGTGGCAGGCGCGCCGGATGCCCGAAATGGGACGCGAGTCTCGCCACGAGGTTGCCGCGCCGGGTGATCGGCGGGTCCGGGCCGTGGCCGGGTTGTCGTGCCCCGGAGCCGGACCGAAATTCCGCAAGCAACGGAGAACCACTCGGGTTCCGTCCTCGCGCGCGCGGCCGAATCCCGGCACCATCCGCCCGGCGTGTGGGGCCAGCGGTTCCGTCCTCGCGCGCGGCCGGATTGGGGTGTTTCCCCATCCCGAGGCGCCGGGACGAGCCCGGATGCGCCATCCCGCGGACCATGCCCCTTCCGTTTGCGGAAGGCGAGGAGTAAGGAGAGGCCGCGCCCTCAGGGGCCGCCGACGATCTCATGTGGCCGGCGCGGCCGTCGCCGTCCGCCGAGGGCGTCGGCCGGGCATGCGGACGACCAGACAATGGAAGAGGAACAGGACATGGGCATCATCGCCGAGATCACCGCACGCGAAATCCTCGACAGCCGCGGCAACCCCACCATCGAGGTGGACGTGATTCTCGAAGACGGCACGCTGGGCCGCGCCGCCGTTCCCTCGGGGGCATCGACCGGCGCCCACGAGGCCCACGAGCTGCGCGACGGCGACCCGCAGCGCTATGGCGGCAAGGGGGTGCGCAAGGCGGTGGCCAATGTCAACGGCGAGATCGCCGAAGCCCTCGTCGGCGCCGACGTCACCGATCAGCGCGGCATCGACCTTGCCATGATCGCGCTCGACGGCACGCCCAACAAGTCCCGCCTCGGAGCCAATGCCGTTCTCGGCGTCTCGCTCGCCGTCGCCCGGGCCGCGGCCGAGCATACCGCCCAGCCGCTCTACCGCTATGTCGGTGGCGCGTCCGCCCATCTCATGCCGGTGCCGATGATGAACATCATCAATGGCGGTGAACATGCCGACAATCCGATCGACGTGCAGGAATTCATGATCATGCCGGTGGGCGCCCCGTCGATGGCCGAGGCCGTCCGCTGGGGGGCGGAAGTGTTCCACACCCTGAAGAAGGAACTCGCGAGCCGCGGCCTTTCCACCGCCGTGGGCGACGAGGGCGGCTTCGCCCCGGCCCTCTCCTCCACCCGCGAGGCGATCGAGGTCATCCTGACGGCGATCGAGAAGGCCGGCTACCGGCCCGGCGAGGACATCCACCTCGCGCTCGACTGCGCCTCGAGCGAATATTTCCGCGACGGCCGCTACGTGCTCGCCGGCGAGGGCCGCAGCCTCACCCGCGAGGAAAACGTCGCCTGGCTCGAGGAACTCGTTTCCGCCTATCCGATCATCTCGATCGAGGATGGCTGCGCCGAGGATGACTGGAAAGGCTGGAAGATGCTGACGGCAGCGATCGGCGACCGGGTGCAGCTCGTCGGCGACGACCTCTTCGTCACCAACCCCGAGCGTCTTTCCCGCGGCATCTCAGAGGGCGCGGCCAACGCCCTTCTGGTCAAGGTGAACCAGATCGGCACGCTGACCGAGACGCTGGCGGCGGTCGAGATGGCTCACAAGGCGGCCTATCGCAACGTGATGAGCCACCGCTCGGGCGAGACCGAGGACACCACCATCGCCGATCTCGCCGTCGCCACCAATTGCGGGCAGATCAAGACCGGCTCGCTCTCGCGCTCGGACCGCCTCGCGAAATACAACCGGCTCATCCGCATCGAGGAGGAGCTCGGCGAGACGGCCCGCTATGCCGGCCGATCGGTGCTCAAGACCGGAAACAGGGGCTGAAGGGCAAGGGCCGAGACGGCGCGTCCCGTCGGCTGCCTTCCCCGAATCCGCCACCCCTCACCGGGAAAGATCCGAGAAGAAGGGCGGCGCGCAGGGCTGAAGGGGCGTCTGCGTGCCACCCGTGCAGACCACCGATGCCGCCCCCGGAAGAAGGGCCGGAGAGAAAACCGCCCCATCGGCCCCACACCGAATCCGCCTTTCCCCTCGGGGGAAGGGCGCCTTTCCGCCGCTCTCCGCGCCCCCCTCGTGCCCTCTCCGCCGGGCCGCGCCCGGCTCCGCCACGCTTCTGCCCGGAAACGGCCCCGTTTCCGGCGAATTGATCGTTCATGCTTGCATCTTGGGCCGGCACATCATGCCGTGCCTGCCCGAGCCGGGATCGCCGGCACCGGCCGGCCCCTTCACGCAACGCATCGCCATGGCACAAGGCCCGGAGACATATTTCGACCTCGGCGCCGTCTTCCGCGGGGCGGCAGAGCGGATCGTCGCGGCCTGGGAGAGAGGGCTTGACGGAGCCGCCGCGCTTCTCACCCTCCCCGGGCTGCGGGGCGAGCCCCTGGCGTCCGAGGAACGCACCGCCCTTCTGATTGCCGGCGGCGCGGTGTTCCTGCTTCTCGTCCAGACGGTCTGGCTGCGGTTCAACCGCTATCGCTTCGGAAGAAAGCCGAAGCGCAAGAGCGGCGACGGCTGAGAAGACGGAAAAGGGCCCGGGTTTCCCCGGGCCCTCCCATCATCCATCTTCGAGAGAAGGACGGATCACTTCAGCGCCTTGTCGGTGATCATGTGGGTCCAGGCGCCTTCGGGCCGCCGGGTGATGACCGGGTCGGAGCCGCCCGAGAGCAGGATGTCCACCGTGCGCTCGTAATCGGCCGGATCGAGCTCGCCCGAGGAACCGGCGGTGAGCTTGGCGATCTCGCCCATCATCCGCACCTGGTGACGCAGGGTCTGGGCGCCGGTCTCGTCATTGTCGAGCACGATCTCGGCCGCCTCCTTCTGGTTCTTCTCGGCCCAGCGCCAGCCCTTCATCGAAGCGCGGACGAAGCGCACGAGCTTGTCCACCATTTCCGGGTCCTTGAGGCTGTCCTCGAGCACATAGAGGCCGTCTTCCAGGGTCGCCACGCCCATGTCCTCATACTTGAAGGTGACGAGATCCTCGGGCTTGAGCCCGGCGTCGATCACCTGCCAGTATTCGTTGTAGGTCATGGTCGAGATGCAGTCGGCCTGCTTGTTGAGCAGCGGATCGACGTTGAAGCCCTGCTTGAGCACCGTCACCCCGTCGGAGCCGCCGCTGGTGGGGATGCCGAGCTTCGACATCCAGGCGAGGAAGGGATACTCGTTGCCGAAGAACCACACGCCCACGGTCTTGCCGCGCAGATCCTCGGGTTTGCGGATGCCGGTCTCCTTGCGGCAGGTCAGCATCATGCCCGAACGCTTGAAGGGCTGGGCGATGTTGACGAGCGGCAGCCCGCGCTCGCGCGAGGCCAGCGCCGAGGGCATCCAGTCGATGATGACATCGGCGCCGCCACCGGCGATCACCTGGGCCGGTGCGATGTCGGGCCCGCCGGGCTTGATGGTGACGTTGAGGCCCTCTTCCTCGTAGAAGCCCTTGTCCTTGGCGACATAGTAGCCCGCGAACTGGGCCTGGGTGACCCATTTGAGCTGCAGCGTCAGATCGTCCTTTCCGGCGCTCGCCGGAGCGGCAAGGCCGAGGGCTGCAAGGCCCGCAAGGGCCGTCTTCATCAGTTTCTTCATCGTCTTGCTCCCTGTCGGTCTTCTTATATGCACATGCGAAGTCACGATGCGGGGTTTCCCCCATGCTCCGGCTCCCTGCCGGCTCTCCTGCCCCCTCTCGTCCGGGCTCGAGGCCCGGTTTTCCGCCGACACGGCGCGCGCGGCGCCGTCGGCCATGCGATTCTTTCCCTCTTCCCGGCTTCTCCCCTCCTCAGCCTCTCCTTTGCGACGGATGCCAGAAGGTGAGGCGCCTCTCGATCAGCGCCACCGCCCCATAGAACAGCGAACCGGCCAGCGCGGCAACAGCAATCTCGGCCCAGACCATGTCGAGGGCAAGCCGGCCGACCTCGGTCGAGATGCGAAATCCCATGCCGCGGATCGGCGAGCCGAAGAATTCGGCAACGATGGCGCCGATCAGGGCAAGGGTGGTCGAGATCTTGAGACCGTTGAATATGAACGGCAGCGCCGCCGGCAGGCGCAGCCTGGTCAGCGTCTGTGCCCAGCTCGCGTTGTAGGTCTGCATCAGCTCGAGCTGGATCGGCTCGGCCGCCCGGAGCCCCTCGACCGTGTTCACCAGCATCGGGAAGAAGACCATGATGGTGACCACGGCCGCCTTCGACTGCCAGTCGAATCCGAACCACATCACGAGGATCGGCGCCGTGCCGATGATGGGCAGCGCGGCCACGAAATTGCCTACCGGCAACAGCCCCTTCTGCAGAAAGGGCGAACGATCGACGATGATCGCCGTCAGGAAAGCGGCGGCACAGCCGATGACGTAACCCGTGAGCGCCCCCTTGACGAAGGTCTGGACGAAATCCTCCCACAGGATCGGCAGCGACTGGGAAATCCGCACCGCGATCTGGCTCGGCGCCGGCAGGATCACCGACGGCACGGCGAGCCCGCGCACGATGCCTTCCCACAGCACCAGAAGGGTGATGCCGAAGAGCGCCGGCACCACGAGCCGCACGATGCGACGCTCCGACCAGGCGGAGGCGGCGAGCTTCACATTGGCCCAGAAGGCCGCGAGCCAGAAACCGACGGCGAAGGCGAGCCAGAAGGAATTGGCGGTCATCGGACGAACCCCATGCGCTTGAGCACCCAGTTCTGGACCAGGCCGATCACGCCGACGAGGGCGGCCGCGAGAATCGCCGCCATGAAGAGCGCGGCCCAGATCTGGATCGTCTGGCCGTAATAGCTGCCAGAAAGGAGCCGCGCCCCGAGGCCGCGGATCGCGCCGGTCGGCAGCTCGGCGACGATGGTGCCGATGAGCGCGGCCGCCGCTCCCACCTTCAGCGAGGTGAAGAAATAGGGCATCGAGGCCGGCAGGCGCAGCTTCCAGAAGACCTGCCAGCGCGAGGCGTTGTAGGTCTTCATCAGATCCAGGAGGATGCAGTCAGGCGAGCGCAGCCCCTTCACCATGCCGACCACCACCGGAAAGAAGCACAGATAGGCCGAGATCAGCGCCTTCGGAACGAGGCCGGTCACGCCGACCGAATTGAGCACCACGATCACCATCGGCGCGATCGCGAGGATCGGAATGGTCTGCGAGGCGATGGCCCAGGGCATGACGCTCATGTCCATCGCCCGGTTGTGGACGATGCCGACCGCAAGGAGCAGCCCCGTTACCGTGCCGATGAGAAAGCCGAGCAGGGTCGGTGCCAGCGTCACCCAGGCATGGAAGATCAGCGACCGCTTGGAGGTGATCTTCATTCCCAGCGTCGCGTGCCAGAGCTCGGCGACCACCTGATGGGGCGCGGGCAGCCTGGGCCTCTCCTGGCTCATGGTCTTCTCGAGGATTTCCCAGAAGCCGACCGATCGGCCCGCGCGCTCGGCCTGGTCGAGCACCCATTGGGCGTTGAGCCAGAAGGCGGCGAGATACCACAGCACCACGATCGCCAGCACCACGGCGAAGATGGGCAGGGCGCGGCCCATCGTGCCCGCGAAGGCCCGACCGAGCCGCCCGGAGCCGCGGGCGCCGCCTCCCCTCGTGCCGGCATGCACCGCTTCACCCGTCATAGGCGTGCCCCTTCCTGAGCCCTTCGCGCACCTTGTGGGCGATGGCGAGAAATTCCGGCGTGTCGCGAATGTCGAGCGGCCGTTCGGCCGGCAGGGTGTTCTCGATCACCTCGATCACCCGCCCCGGCCGCGGGCTCATCACCACGATGCGCGTCGAGAGATAGACCGCTTCGGGAATCGAATGGGTGACGAAGAGGATGGTCTTCCCCGTCTTCTTCCACAGGGCGATCAGCTGTTCGTTGAGATGGTCGCGAACGATCTCGTCGAGCGCGCCGAAGGGTTCGTCCATCAGGAGGATGCCGGCGTCGAAGGAGAGCGCCCGGGCGATCGAGGCGCGCTGCTGCATCCCCCCCGAGAGCTGCCAGGGATACTTCTTGCCGAAGCCGGAAAGATCGACGAGGTCGAGCACCTCGCCGATCCGCCTTTCCTGCTCGCCCTTGTCGAACCCCATGATCTCGAGCGGCAGGCGGACGTTGCCGGCGATGGTTCGCCAGGGCAGGAGCCCCGGCGCCTGGAACACGTAGCCATAGGCACGGGCGCGGCGCGCCGCATCGGGCGTCATGCCGTTGACGCATATCTCGCCCCCCGTCGGCCGTTCGAGCGCGGCGACCACCCGCAGGAAGGTGGTCTTGCCGCAACCCGACGGGCCGATGAAGGAGACGAACTCGCCGCGGCGGATGTCGAGATCGACGTCCTGGAGCGCATGCACCGGCCCGTCCCGCGTCTCGAAGGTGAGCGAGAGTCCGCGGGCCCGTATGACAGGCCCGGCGCCCTCTCCCCCCCCGCGCGCGCCGGGGGCGTGCGGTTCCCCGTTCTTCGTGGTGGCAGCTGTTTCCATGTCCTCTCCATCTCTCCCGGCGGAGCCCGCGAGAAGCCCCGACCGATCCTTCTCCCGCCGTGCCGCTCTCGCGCCTTTCACACCCCGCTGGCCGGAATGCCCGTGCGCTCGACGGGGCGCGGCGCGGTGAGTTCCTTCCAGGTCGAGAGCGCCCGGTTGACCGGCCCGTTCGGCTTGCGACCGACGAAGCGGCCGTGGCCTTCCTCCGTCTTCACCTCGTTCTCGACGATCGCGACCTTGCCGCGGGTGAGCACGAAGCGCGGCAGCCCCGTCACCTCGAACCCTTCGAACACGTTGTAGTCGATCGCCGATTGCTGAGTCTCGGCCGAAATCGTCTTCGAGCGGTTCGGATCCCATACCACGATGTCGGCATCGGCTCCCGCGATGATCGCGCCCTTCCGGGGATAGAGCCCGAGGATCTTGGCGATGTTGGTCGAGGTCACGGCCACGAACTCCTCGGGCGTCAGCCGCCCGGTGCGCACGCCGTGGGTCCACAGGAGCGGCATCCGGTCCTCGAGGCCGCCGGTGCCGTTCGGGATCTGGGTGAAGTCGCCGAGGCCCATCCGCTTCTGCTCGGTGGTGAAGGCGCAATGGTCGGTGGCCACGACCGAGAGCGAACCCGATTGCAGACCGGCCCAGAGGCTGTCCTGATGCTTCCTGTCGCGGAAGGGAGGGGACATCACCCGCCGGGCGGCGTGGTCCCAGTCGGGGTGGAAATACTCGCTCTCGTCGAGCACCAGATGCTGGATCAGCGGCTCGCCCCAGACCCGCTTGCCCCGGGCGCGTGCCCGGCGGATCGCCTCATGGGCCTCCTCGCAGGAGACATGAACGATGTAGAGCGGCACCCCGGCCATGTCGGCGATCATGATCGCCCGGTTGGCGGCCTCGCCCTCGACCTCGGGCGGACGCGAGAAGGCATGAGCCTCGGGGCCGGTATTGCCTTCGGCGAGGAGCTTCGCCTGCAGCTCGGCCACCACGTCGCCGTTCTCGGCATGGACGAGCGCGATGCCCCCGAGCTCGGCCAGGCGCGAAAAGCTGGCATAGAGCTCGTCGTCGTTGACCATCAGCGCGCCCTTGTAGGCCATGAAGTGCTTGAAGGAGGTGATGCCGCGATCGACCACATCCTTCATCTCGTCGAAGACCTGCTCCCCCCACCAGGTGACCGCCATGTGGTAGGAGTAGTCGCAATTGGCGCGGGTGGACTTGTTGTCCCAGCGCTTGAGGGCGTCGAGCAGCCCTTCGCCCGGATTCGGCAGGGCGAAATCGACCACCATCGTCGTGCCGCCCGCGAGCGCCGCGCGGGTGCCCGATTCGAAATCGTCCGAGGAATAGGTGCCCATGAAGGGCATCTCGAGATGGGTGTGCGGGTCGATGCCGCCGGGCATGACATAGCAGCCCGAAGCGTCGAGCACCTCGTCGCCCGAAAGGTTCCGGCCGATCTCGGCGATCACGCCGTTCTCGATCCGGACATCGGCCTCGTAGCTGCGATCGTGGGTGACGATGGTGCCGCCCTTGATGACCGTCGTGCTCATCTTGTCCTCCCTGTCTTCTCCTTGCCCCGCGGCTTCCGCGGCCGCTTGCGGGGCGATCTAGTCGTCACGTTGCGCCGTCACTCCCTCGCGCTCCCCGCACCGCCCGCCGCCTCTCGCGGGGCAGCCGCCCCGGGGCAGGCGCGGCGGAAGGCATCGAGATCGCGGTGCTTGAAGATCAGCGAAAGGCCGATCCGCGCCGCCAGCGCGCAGGCAGAGGCGCCTTCCTTCTCCCAGGGCATGCGCTCGACATATTCGGCCGCAAAAACCGGCTTGCCGCGCGCCGGATAGGGGCGCATCGCGGCGCACCAGCCCTCGGCGGCGCACGATTCCACCAGAGCGAAATCGAGGGTGAGCGCGAGCTTTCCCGCAAGTTCCGGCGCATTCTTCTGCCCGATGGCCAGACCGAGAGAATGCGCGGTTCGAGCAAGTTCATCGACATATCGGAGCACATCTTCCGCCTTTATGGCGAATCCCGTATCGTTTTCGTGCAAGTCGATATTGTCGGGCTCGACGGCGTCGAAACCGAGCCGGCGGCAGTTCTCGAAACGGGCGCGCATGATCGGCACGAGGATGTCGCGCCGGCGGATGTCGAGAAAGCGCTCGCCGGGCCAGCCCGCATAAGGCCGGCCGACCACCTCGGGGGGAAAGCGGGCGGCATCGGCCCGCCAGTCCTCGCGGGTCCCGACCGAGACGTAGCAGATCGTCCACACGCCCCGACGCTTCAGCGCGGCAATGGTACCGGCGGAGACGAGGTCCGGGTCGGTATCGAACACCACCATACCGGCCGGGGGGCGGATCGGCGCGACCAGCTGCCAGTCCCAAGGCGTTCCGGGCGGCGGCACGGTCACCCCCGGAGCGGCGCCCATGGCCGGGAGCGCCGAAACGAGGGCGAGAGCCGCGGCCGCGATACTGCCCCTGCCTGACCTCATCCGGCGCCCTCCCCCGTCGTCAACGCAATCCCGCCGCTTCCTGCCTCACTCGACGATCTCCGCTTCCTCAAGGGCGGCATGCAGCAGCACGTTGGTGCCGGCCTCGGCCCATTCGGGATAGATCTTCTCGGCCTCGTTGTGGCTGAGACCATCGACGCAGGGGCACATGATCATCGCCGTCGGCGCCACGCGGTTGATCCAGCAGGCATCATGCCCGGCACCGGAGATGATGTCGCGATGGCTGTAGCCGAGCTTCTCGGCCGCATTGCGCACCTTCGCGACGCACCCCTCGTCGAACTTCACCGGATCGAAGCCGCCGACCTTCCTGAAGGAAACCTCCAGCCCCATCTCGTCGCAGATCTTCTTCGCACCTTCGCGCAGCCGCCGCTCCATGTCCTCGATCACCTCGAGCTCGGGGGAGCGGAAATCGACCGTGAAGACCACCTTGCCCGGAATGACGTTGCGCGAATTGGGATGAACGTCGATATGCCCGGCCGCGCCGACGGCATGGGGCTTGTGGGACCAGGCGATCTCGTCCACCAGCTCGAGGATCCGCGCCATGCCGAGACCGGCGTTCCTGCGCATCGGCATCGGCGTCGAACCGGTATGGGCCTCCTTGCCGATCACCGTCACCTCGGTCCAGGACAGGCCCTGCCCGTGAGTGACGACGCCGATCAGCTTGTCCTCGGCCTCGAGGATCGGCCCCTGTTCGATGTGCAGCTCGTAATAGGCCTTCATCGGCCGGTTGCCGACCTCCTCGTCGCCCTTCCAGCCGATGCGCTCGAGTTCCTCGCCGAACTTCCTGCCCTCGGCGTCCTCCCGCTCGTAGGCCCATTCGAGATCATGCACCCCGGCGAACACCCCGGAGGCCAGCATCGCCGGGGCGAAGCGGGTGCCCTCCTCGTTGGTCCAGTTGACGACGACGATCGGATGGCGGGTCTTCACCCCCATGTCGTTGAGGGTGCGGACCACCTCGAGCCCGCCGAGGACGCCCAGAACGCCGTCATACTTGCCGCCGGTGGGCTGGGTGTCGAGGTGGGAGCCGAGATAGACCGGAGGCAGATCCGCCTCGGTGCCCGGGCGAAGGGCGAACATGTTGCCCATCTTGTCCACCGAGACGCTCATGCCCGCCTCCTCGCACCAGCGCCTGAACAGGGCGCGCCCCTCGGCATCGGCATCGGTCAGCGTCTGGCGGTTGTTGCCGCCGGCCACGCCCGGCCCGATCCTGGCCATCTCCATGATGCTGTCCCACAGGCGGTCGGCATCGATGCGCATGTTCTCTCCGGCAGTCGCCATTCTTCCCTCCCTGCGCCTTGCGGCTTTCCGTCGTCATTTCCGCACCCCGCGGCGGGCGCACCGGCGGTCCGGGCGCCGCGACCGGGGCTTTTCAGTCGATTTCCTCGAGCACCTCGCCGAGCGTGCCCACCAGCCGGTCGATCTCCGCCTTCGAGATGATGAGCGGCGGCGACAGGGCGATGATGTCGCCGGTGGTGCGGATCAACACGCCCTTTCCGAACGCCTTGAGGAAGGCCGAGAAGGCCCGCTTCGTGGGCGCGCCGGCGATCGGCTCGAGCTCGATCGCCCCGACGAGCCCCAGATTGCGGATGTCGATCACATGGGGCTTGTCCCGGAGCGAATGCACCGCCTCCTCGAAATAGGGCGCGAGCTCGGCGGCCCGTTCGAACAGCCCTTCCTCGCGATAGGTCTCGAGCGTGGCCAGCCCCGCCGCCGAAGCGACCGGATTGCCCGAATAGGTATAGCCGTGGAAGAGCTCGATCATGTGCTCGGGCCCCTGCATGAAGGCGTCGTGGATCTCGCCCGTCACCAGCACCGCCCCCATGGGGATGACGCCGTTCGTCAATCCCTTGGCAAGGGTGATCATGTCGGGCATCACCCCGAAACGCTCGGCGGCGAAGGAGGCGCCGAGCCGGCCGAAACCGGTGATCACCTCGTCGAAGATCAGCAGGATGCCGTGCCGCGCGGTGATCTCGCGCAGCCGCTCGAGATAGCCCTTCGGCGGCAGGATCACGCCGGCCGAACCCGCCATCGGCTCGACGATGACGGCGGCGATGGTGTCGGCCCCGTGGGTGGCGATGATGTTCTCGAGATCGTCGGCCAGCTCGGCACCGTGCAGCGGCTGGCCGCGGGTGAAGCGGTTCTTCTCGATCAGATGCGTATGGGGCAGATGATCGACACCGGGCAGGAGCGGGCCGAAGAAACGGCGGTTGTTGCCGATCCCGCCCACGGAAATGCCACCGAAATTGACGCCGTGATACCCCTTCTCGCGGCCGATGAGCCGGGTGCGGCCGCCTTCGCCGCGCATCTTGTGATAGCCGATGGCGATCTTCAGCGCGGTCTCGACGCTTTCGGAGCCCGAATTGGTGAAGAAGACGTGCTCGAAGGGCTCGGGGGCCATGTCCCGCAGCTGCGATGCGAGCTCGAAGGCCTTGGGATGGCCCATCTGGAAGCCCGGCGCATAGTCGAGCTCCCCAACCTGCCGGCGCACCGCCTCGACGATGCGCGGCCGGTTGTGGCCGGCGTTGGAACACCACAGCCCGGCCGTGCCGTCGAGCACCTCGCGCCCGTCGATGTCGCGGTAATACATGCCGTCGGCGGCCACGAGCAGCCGCGGCGCCTGCTTGAACTGACGGTTGGCGGTGAACGGCATCCACAAGGCGGAAAGATCGTTGGGCCGTGCGCCCTTTGCATCAAGTGCCATCGTCTTCGTCTCCCTGTCGGAGCGCCGCCCCGGAAAGTCCGCGTGGCGGCGGCGCCCTGATTGTCGTCGTGCCGGCGCCCCGGCGATGTCATTGCGCCGACAATGGAATCACCCTCGAGCTTCGCCCCGCTCCGGTCCTCCTGTCCAGCCCCGCGGGTTGAGGACGGCGCCTGCCCGCCTCAGCCGGTGCCGCAGCCGGCGCCGGGATTGTTCGGGTGGGTGGTCCAGTTGGCATATTCGCCGGAAACCACCGCTCCCGTGCGCGGATCGACCTCGCCCGGCACCATGGTGCGCATGGTGATGCAACCCTCGACCGGGCAGACATTGACGCAGAGGTTGCAGGCGACGCATTCCTCGTCCTTCACCGTGAAGACCCGGTCCTCGCTCATGGCGATCGCCTGATGCGAGGTGTCCTCGCAGGCGGCGTAGCAGCGGCCGCACTTGATGCAGAGATCCTGGTCGATCACCGCCTTGGTGACGTGGTTGAGGTTGAGGAACTGCCAGTCGGTGACATTGGGAACCGCCTTGCCGATGATGTCGTCGAGCGTGGCGTGGCCCTTCTCGTCCATCCAGTCGGAAAGCCCGGCGATCATCTCCTCGACGATGCGGAAGCCGTAGGTCATCGCCGCGGTGCAGACCTGCACCGAGCTTGCCCCGAGTGCCATGAACTCGGCCGCGTCGCGCCAGGTGGTGATGCCGCCGATGCCCGAGATCGGCTTGCCGCGGGTTTCCTCGTCCCGGGCGATCTCGGCCACCATGTTGAGCGCGATCGGCTTGACCGCCGGGCCGCAATAGCCGCCATGGGTGCCCTTGCCGTCGATCGTGGGCTCGGGGGCGAAGCTGTCGAGATCGACCCCGGTGATCGAGTTGATGGTGTTGATCAGGGAAACGGCATCGGCGCCGCCGCGGAAGGCGGCCCGGGCGGGGTGGCGGATGTCGGTGATGTTGGGGGTGAGCTTGACGATCACCGGCATGCGGGTGTTCTGCTTGCACCAGCGCGCGACCATCTCGACATATTCGGGCACCTGCCCCACCGCCGAGCCCATGCCGCGCTCGCTCATGCCGTGCGGACAGCCGAAATTGAGCTCGATGCCGTCGGCCCCCGTCTCCTCGACCAGCGGCAGGATCCGCTTCCAGGCCTGTTCCTCGCAGGGCACCATCAGCGAAACCACCAGTGCACGATCGGGCCAGTCGCGCTTCACCGCCTTGATCTCCCGCAGATTGACCTCGAGCGGGCGGTCGGAGATCAGCTCGATGTTGTTGAGGCCCATCAGCCAGCGGTCGGGGCCGTGAACGGCGCCGTAGCGCGGCCCGTTGACATTGACGATGGGCGGATCCTCGCCGAGCGTCTTCCACACGACGCCGCCCCAGCCGGCCTCGAAGGCGCGGCGGACGTTGTATTCCTTGTCCGTCGGCGGCGCCGAGGCCAGCCAGAACGGGTTGGGCGACTTGATTCCGACGAAATTGCAGCGCAGATCGGCCATGGGTCAGCCCTCCCCCGTCAGGAACGAATGAATGCTCTCGGCCGCGTCGCGACCCTGGGCGGTGGCGGTGACCGTGAGATCCTCGCCCGGCGCCACGCAGTCGCCCCCGGCCCAGACCCGTTCGCGCGAGGTGCGGCCGGCCGCATCCACCCTGATCTTGCCGTTTTCGATCTCGATGCCGCCCGGCACCCCTTCGAGCTTCTGGCCGATGGCCTTGAACAGCTGGTCGGCCGGCAGGTGGAAGGTCTCGCCCGTGCCCTCGAGCCGCCCTTGCGGGGTCTCGATGGTATATTCGAACACGACCTCCTCGAGCCTGTCCTGCCCGAGGATCCGCACCGGGCGGGCATTGGTCACGATGCTGACGCCGCGGGCGGCGGCAAGCTCGCGCTCGTATTCCGAGGCCCCCATCCTCTCGGGGCCGCGGCGATAGACGATGGTCGCGTGCTCGGCGCCGAGGAGCTTCGCCTGGACCGCCGCGTCGATCGCCGTCATCCCGCCGCCGACCACCACCACGTTGCGCCCCACCGGCACTTCGGTCAGGTTCTTCGCCTGACGGATGCGGGCGATGAAATCGACCGCGGGCTCGACGCCGGCAAGATCCTCGCCGGGAATGCCGAGGGCGTTCACACCCGCAAGCCCCATGCCGAGGAAGACCGCGTCGAACATGTCGAGAAGGTCGTCGAGCGTCACATCGCGCCCCAGCGCGGTGCCGGTGCGGATCTCGATGCCGCCGATGCCGATCAGCCAGCCGACCTCGGCCTGGGCGAAACCCTCGGTGGTCTTGTAGGCGGCGATGCCGTATTCGTTGAGCCCGCCCGGCTTCTCCCGTGCCTCGAAGATCACCACGTCATGGCCGGCCATCGCCAGCCGGTGGGCGCAGGCCAGCCCCGCCGGCCCCGACCCGACGACCGCCACCTTGTGCCCCGTGGGCGCCGCCCGCGTGAAGGGATGGGCGTTGCGCCCCATCAGCCGATCGGTGGCATAACGCTGCAGCCGGCCGATCTCCACCGGCTTGCCCTCGGCCATCTCCCGCACGCAGGCCTCCTCGCAGAGCGTCTCCGTCGGGCAGACACGAGCGCACATCCCCCCCATCACGTTCCGGGCGAAGATGGTGCGCGCCGCCGCCTCGGGCCGGCCAGAGAAGATCTCGCGGATGAACATGGGAATGTCGATCTCGGTCGGACAGGCGGCGGTGCAGGGGGCGTCATGGCAGAAATAGCACCGCCCCGCAGCGACGAAGGCCTCGTGATCGTCGAGCGGCGGGTGCAGGTCGGAAAAGTTCGCGGCCAGCTCGTCGGCAGAGAGCCGCTCCGGCGCGATGCCGGGCGTCCATCGGTTCATCTTGCGTCCTCCCTGTTGGACGGCGTTCGGGATCGCAGGAAGCGATTCGTTTTTATTTTCCGGTCAAAGAATGCCACGAATCGGCCCTGACGCAAGATTTTTTTATCTCCCGGTCAAGACCCGGTTTCAGACGCAGGGAGAAACATGGAAGGGGCACAGGAGAAAAGCCGTCCGTTGCCGTCAGGCCGCCCCGCCCCCTGCGCCCCCGTGCCGGCCGTGGCGCCCGGAAGGCGTCACCCCGCATCGCCCGCCGCCGCGACCCCGGGCCGGGAAATGCGGCCGCCCGCGACGGCCGCGGGCACGCCGGTCGTCGAGGGGAAGCTGGTCGGCAGCCCCCGCACGACCCGCGCGGCGAGATGCCCGAAGGCCCAGGCCTCGATCATGTCGCCGTCGAGGCCGAATTCATCGACCGTGACCACCGCGACACCCGCCGGCACCGCCGCCCGGATCGCCCGCCGCAGCGTCGGGTTGAGCCGCCCGCCGCCGCACAGGATCAGCCGCTCGGGGCGCTTCGGCAGCTGCTCGAAGGCCGCCCCCACCGCCGCCGCGCTGGCTGCGACCAGCGTCGCCGCCCCGTCGGCGAGCCGCATCCGCCCGACCGCGGCGGCAAGGGCGGAAAAGGCGTCGCGATCGAGCGATTTCGGCGGCATCCGCAGGAAGAAGGGGTGAGCGAGGAAGGCGCGGAGGGCCGCCTCGTCCACCCGCCCTTCGGCCGAGAAGCAGCCGTCCCTGTCATGGCGGGGTGCGCCGGGCGGCGCCTTGCGGGCGACGAAATCGTCGAGAAGGGCGCCGCCCGGGCCGGTATCGAAGGCCAGAAGCGCTCCCTCCGCGGCCGGATCGACGAGGCGCGGATCGGCAAGGGTGATGTTGGCGACACCGCCGATGTTGAGGAAGGCCACCGGCGCCTCGAAGCCCAGATGGCGCGCCAGAGCATGGTGGAAGACCGGCGCGAGCGGCGCCCCCTCCCCCCCGAGGGCGACATCCGCCGACCGGAAATCCCACACCACCGGCCGGCCGAGCGTGGCGGCGAGCCGCTCCCCATCCCCCGCCTGGTGCGTGCCGCGGCCGCGCGGCTCATGGGCCAGGGTCTGGCCGTGAAAGGCGATGAAATCGACATCGTCGGGAAAGGCCGGATGGTTGCGAATGGCGATGGCGTGCTGGCGCTCGACGGTCCGGGCCGCCCGTTCGATCAGCCGCTCCTGCGCCGGCGCGATGCCGGGCCAGAGCCCGAGCGCCGCCCGGAGCCGGGCCCGGATCCGCGGCGGGTAGCGGCGAACGCGGCCCGGGCCGAGGCGGAAGATCCGTTCGCCGTCGCTCTCGATCAGCGCCACATCGACCCCGTCGAGCGAAGTGCCGGACATGGTGCCGAGAATGCGCCACGGACCGCCCTTCCCCCGCCGGCCCCGCATCGCTCCGCCGATCTCCCTTCCGCCCTTTCCGTTTCCCTTCATGCGCCGCTCCCGCCCATCTCGGCCCTTCCCTTGCCCGGCATGCCAAGCTAGAAGATAGCGGCCCGCGCAACAAGCACGCCACCGCAAGGGCCAGGGCGGACAACACCATGAGGACAGGATGAGCGCCGAAACGGCAGCAGCCCCCGCCACGATCCCCTCCCCGAAGAACGGCACAGGCGATTTCACGCCCCGCTCGGAATTTCTCGAGGTGATGCGGAAGCGCGGTTTCATCGCCGCCATGACCGACCCGCAAGGGCTCGACGAGGCCCTGCGGGCGGGGCCCGTGCCCGGCTATATCGGCTTCGATGCCACCGCCCGCTCGCTCCATGTCGGCTCGCTGATCCAGATCATGATGCTGCGCTGGCTGCAGAAGACCGGCCACAGGCCGATCGTCCTGATGGGCGGCGGCACCACCAAGGTGGGCGATCCGTCCTTCCGGGCCGAGGAGCGCCCGCTGCTTTCCGAGGAGGAGATCGCCGCCAACATCGCCGGCATCCGCAAGATCTTCGGACGCTATCTCGACTTCGGCGACGGGCCGACCGGCGCGCTCATGGTCAACAACGCCGAGTGGCTCGACGATCTCAACTATCTGCAATTCCTGCGCGAGATCGGACGGCATTTCTCGGTCAACCGCATGCTGTCCTTCGAGAGCGTGAAGAGCCGGCTCGAGCGCGAACAGTCGCTCTCCTTTCTCGAATTCAACTACATGATCCTCCAGGCCTACGACTTTCTCGAGCTCTGGCGCCGCCACGGCTGCCGGCTCCAGATGGGCGGCTCGGACCAGTGGGGCAACATCGTCAACGGCATCGAGCTGGCCCGCCGCGTCGAGGGTGTGGAGCTCTTCGGTCTGACATCGCCGCTCCTGACCACCGCCGACGGCAGGAAGATGGGCAAGACCGCGGCCGGGGCGGTGTGGCTCGACCCCGAGCTCGTCAGCCCCTGGGAGTTCTGGCAGTTCTGGCGCAATACCGCCGATGCCGATGTCGAGCGCTTCCTCAAGCTCTACACCGAACTGCCCGTCGAGGAATGCGAGCGGCTCGGCCGGCTCGAGGGGGCGGCGATCAACGAGGCGAAGATCGTGCTTGCCAACGAGGTCACGAAGCTGGCCCATGGCGAGGCAGCCGCCCGCGAGGCCGAAGCCACGGCACGCAAGGTCTTCGCCGAGGGCGGCGTCGGCGACGCCCTGCCGACGCTCACCCTCTCGCGCGAGGAGATCGGCGCCGGGATCTCGGTCGTGCAGCTCTTCGTGCGTTCGGGCATCGTGCCCTCGGGCAAGGAGGCCAAGCGGCTGATCGCCGCCGGCGCCGCGCGGATGGCGGGCGAGACGGTCACCGATCCAGGGCGGATGGTGACGGCGGCCGATCTGGCCGAACCCGTCAGGATCTCGGCCGGCAAGAAGCGCCACGCGCTCGTCAGCCTGAAGGCGGACCAGGAAGGCTGAACCCCCACCGAAGAACACGAACCGGGGAGGACGGTGAGAAAGCAGCCACCGCGGGCAGCCGCTCCAGTCGCTTCGGCAGGTGCGGACGACTCGCGATACCTCCCAAGGGGGGCGCCCCGACGGAGCCGTCGTAGGAAGCGCTCCTGCCGACGATATCCTGATACCTCGATGCAGCGAGAAGCGGGCGCGGCGGGGAGACGGCGACAGGCGCGGGAAGGCGCTGTCCACCGCACCGAGGGCAAGGGCAACGGAGCGGACCATGCAGGCGCAACTACCGCGGGCAGCCGCTCCCGCCCCGAAGCTGCGCGAGCGCCGGCCCCGTCTTGCCCCTTCTCCTTTCCGGCCGTCCGGCTTTTCCCGCGGCCCGAACGGGCGGGGCGGGCCGGTTCTCACGGGATGTGAAACAGCACCTCGTCCATTCGCGCGATGGTGTAGAGGTCTTCCTCGTAAAGCGCCGTCAGCTCCTCGACCAGCGCCTCGTTCCACCCCGGCAGTTCGATGTCCTCCATCACCGCCTCTTCACGGGGGAAACGCTCGAGAAAGGCGGCGACGATGCGTCGGCGCTGGTTCTCGTTGAGTGGCGGATGGCTATCGAGATAGGATTGCAGGCGGCGGAAACCCTCCTCGGTCAGGAGGGTGGCGATGAAGTCGTCGAGCCCCTCGAGCGCGATATCGGGGCCGACCCCTGCCAGCGCCCGCACGATCTCGGACCACAGATAGGGCGTGTCCTCGTTGGCCCAGACCCGCACCACCGCATCGGGCACGGTGTCGAGGAGCCGTTCGAGAAGCTCCGACCAGCGCAGCGCATCGAGCTGGATGCCGCGGATGAAATGGCTGAACTCGCCAAGCTCGGCGGCGCGGAAGATCGCCGGAATGAAGGTTGCCGGGTTGCGGATGCCGATGGCGAACTCGATCCGGTGCGAAGGAAAGAGCGATGCCAGCGTGTCCGCCCGGCGTGCCGCCAGCGGGTAGAAGCGGTCGGGGCCGATGGCGTTGTTCACGTCGCCGAGGAAATTCGCGTTGTCGAGGATGATCCGCACCGGATCGTCGAGCGTGGTGAGCTCGTCGACGAGAGCCTGTTCGAGCGCGGCGCTCGGCCCCGCTTCCCGAACCGCCCGGGCCGCTTCGCGCAGCACCGGCCGCGCATGGCGCGGCCGCGGCACCGCCACCCCCTCGGCCTCGAGAATCGCCCGATTGTCCAGAAGGGCGCGGATGAGCCGGCCCTCGTCGGTCGCATGTGCACCCAGGTGGAAGACGACGTCCATTCTGCCTCGCCCGATGATGCCGTGGTGAAGGAAATGCGCTCCTCCGGGCGCAGCAGCATGCCCGCCTCACCACGCCACGCCCCCACCCCTCCTTATCAAGCGCGTCTGGACAGGAAAACCTCTTTCCTCTAGCGCTGGCCCCATGGACACCGACCGCTCCCTTCGCTCCGCCCCGCCCCTGCCCCGCCCCGACCCCTGGGCCGTTGCCGCCCTCGCGATCGCGGCGCTCGTGCTGCTGCCGATCCTGTCCGTCCTGTGGATCGCCTTCGCGCCCGGGGCGGATGCGGCCGATGTCTGGAAACACCTCGTCGCGACCACCCTGCCGCGCTATCTGCGCAATACCTTCCTGCTGATGGGAGGCGTCGGCCTCCTCTCGGCCGCGATCGGCACCGGCGCGGCCTGGCTCGTCGTGATGCACGACTTTCCCGCCCGGCGGTTCTTCGAATGGGCGCTTCTCCTGCCGCTGGCGATCCCGGCCTATATCGGCGCCTACGCGCTGGTCGATTTCCTCGAATATGCCGGCCCGGTGCAGACGGGGCTGCGCGAGCTCTTCGGCTGGCGCAACGCGGCCGATTACTGGTTCCCCGAGATCCGCTCGCTCGGCGCCGCCGTCATCGTGCTGACGGCAGCGCTTTCCCCCTATGTCTATCTCCTCGTGCGGGCGGCGCTGATGGAGCAGTCGGCGGGTGTCTACGAGGTGGCAAGGGCTCTGGGTGCCGGCCCCTGGGGGCGGTTCCTCCGCGTCGGGCTGCCGCTCTCGCGCCCGGCGCTCGCGGCCGGGGTCGCCATCGTGATGATGGAGACGGTCAACGATTTCGGCACGGTGGACTATTTCGCCGTGCAGACCCTCACCACCGGCATCTTCACGACTTGGATGGAGGCCGGCAACGTCGCCGGAGCGGCGCAGATCGCGGTCAGCATGCTGACGCTCATCCTCCTGCTGGTCCTCCTCGAGAAGATCTCGCGCCGGCGGCTGCGCTTCTACCGGGGCGCCCGCCAGCCCCGCCCGATCATCCGCACCCCGCTGGCCGGCTGGCGCGGCTGGCTGGCCCTGACCGGCTGCACGATCCCTTTCGCCTTCGGCTTTCTCCTGCCCGGGGGCGTCATCCTCTCCCACGCCTTCGACCGGCTCGGCGTCTGGACCGACCCGGCGCTCCTTGCCGCCACGGGCAATACCGTGGCGGTGGCCGGCAGCGCCGCACTCGTGACCCTCGCCGCCGCGATCGTGCTCGTCTACGGCGCCCGGCTCGCCCGCTCCCGCCTGCCGCGACTGCTCCTGCCCGTGACCACCATCGGCTATGCCGCCCCGGGGGCGGTGCTCGGCATCGGCATCCTGATTCCGCTTGCCGCCTTCGACAACGCCCTGGCCGATCTCGTCGAGCGGCTCACCGGCCGGAACATGGGGCTGATCCTCACCGGCACCGCCTTCGGCATCGTCCTGGCCTACATGGTCCGCTTCTTCGCCCTCGCCCTCGGCGCGGTGGACAGCGCCTTCTCGCGCCTGCCGCCGAGCCTGCCGATGGCGGCCCGGTCGCTGGGCGAAACGGCCCGCGGCACGCTGCTCCGGGTCCATCTGCCGCTGATGAGGAGCTCGATCGCGACGGCGCTTCTCCTCGTCTTCGTTGACGGGGTGAAGGAACTGCCGGCAACGCTGATCCTGCGCCCCTTCGATTTCAACACCCTTGCCACCCATGTCTACGAGGAGGCATCGCTGGAAAATCTCGAGGACGCCTCCCCGGCGGCGCTGCTGATGATCCTCGTCGGCCTTGCCTCGGTCTTCATGATCATCCGCACGGGCCGGCTGCGCCACGGCGCATGACCGCCGGCAGGCCGCGCCCCCCGGCCGATATCCGCCGGCACCCGCGGCAGGCCGGCCCGGCCGGGTCAAAGACCGCCAACCCGCTGCGCCCGATGCGCAATGCTTGCCAGAGCTGCCCCCATGTCCTAAATCACCCCCGGGCCCCCATAGCTCAGCTGGTAGAGCATCTGATTTGTAATCAGAGGGTCGGGAGTTCGAGTCTCTCTGGGGGCACCATGGCTTTCCGATCGAATCGGCGCTATCAATCCCTCATCCGACAAGGCGGCACTCCTTACCCACGCTCCCCCACAGAAGACGGTGCCGCACCGCCATTTTCCGGATTCTTCGGATGACGGCAGTCTGCGCCGCTCGAGCCTGTTCCCCGGCCATGGCGGCACAAGACCTCATCCCGAGCTTGCGCTGCCGGCGCGGGGGAGCGACGATCTTCTTTTCGTCGGGCCGACCTGGCGCGCCGGAGAACGGTCGTGAAGCCTTCGATCTCCCGGGCAAGATATCTCCGTCACCACTTGGGCGCGAAATCCCGCAACGCCGACAGGTGAGGCCGGCGCGAAGATATTCGCCATGTCTTCCGCACCATGTTCTGTCAGCTGCTCCGGGAAGAACCCGGACCCTGTATCCTTCTGTCGGTCCATTCCCGGTCATCCACGGTTGGCCCGGCAGGAGGCAGCAGCAATCTCCAGCAAGATTTCCGTCCAGAAGGTCATGGCCCCAAGGGAGCACCCCCTCCGAGGGCCCCGTGCGGTCACGATTGATCGTCGCGGGAGCGTCACATGCGCATCGCGTGCTTGCCGCTGCACGGAAAGGGGAGTGGCACCGCGCCGCGGCCCTCCCGGCCGTTCGATGTCATGTGGGCGGCAGGCCGCGCTCCGCCCCTCGAAAGCCGCGCCCCCGTTCCTGCCGTCACGAGGTGGGTTTCTTGTAGATACCCTGCTTCTTCAGCGCGTCGATAACCTCTTTCGGCATGTAGTTCTCGTCATGCTTGGCGAGAATTTCGCGAGCGATGAAGGTGCCGTTCTCGAGGCGGCCGGTGGCCACCACCCCCTGCCCTTCGCCGAAGAGATCGGGCAGGACACCGGTATAGCGGACCGGGATCGAGGCGCCGCCATCGGTCACGCGGAAGGTGATGGTCCTGCCTTCGCCGCGCCTGAGCGAGCCTTCCTCGACCAGCCCGCCGATGCGGAAGGTCTCGTTCGGGGCCGGCGGGGTGGCGGCCACTTCGGACGGGGTGCGGAAGAAGTTGATGCCGTCGCGCATGGCGTAGGCGATGAGCCCGGTCGCACCGGCCAGAAGGACGAATGCGGCAACGATCAGCTGGATGCGGCGCTTCTTCTTCAGTCCGGCCATGTCTTTCTCCTCGGGATGGGTCGGGTGGACGCCTGTGCGTCCGAAATGGCGCTTTCGGGGCCCGACGACAAGAGGACCGATGGTCACCCTCCGATGCCGCCGCTCCCGATGCCCCGTTCCTGCTCCCGTTCCGGCGGCACCGGGGACCTTCGACTTTCGTCAGGGGAAGAGCGGCACGAGGTCGAGCCCGGCGCGTTCGTCGAGCCCGAGCATGACATTGGCATTCTGCACCGCCTGGCCGGAAGCCCCCTTCACGAGATTGTCAATCACCGACACGATGATGACCCGTCCGGGCACGCGGTCGGCGACGACGCCGATGACGCAGCGGTTGGAGCCGACGACATGGCGCGTCGTCGGCGCCCGGCCGGGCGGCAGCACGGTGACGAAGGGTTCGTCGGCATAATGCGCGGCCAGCAGCCGGTGCACCTCGGCCGCATCGCCCCTGGCGTGGATCGTCGCCATCATGCCCCGGCTCATCGGCACGAGATGGGGGGTGAAGGAGACGATCACCGGATGACCCGCGGCCCGGGCCAGCTCCTGGTCGATCTCGGCCATGTGCCGGTGACCGCCGAGCCCGTAGGCCGAGAGGCCCTCGTCAACCTCGCAGAACAGCAGGTTCTCCCGCAGGCTGCGCCCCGCCCCCGAAACTCCCGACTTGGCGTCGATGACGATGTCTTCCCCGGCGACCGCCCCCTCAGCCACGAGCGGCACCAGGGGCAGGAGCGAACAGGTGACGTAACAGCCGGCATTGGCGGTGAGACGGGCACCGGCGATCCTCTCGCGATGCAGCTCGGGGATGCCGAAGGCGGCTTCGGGCTGCAGATCGGTCGCGGCATGGGACCGACCATACCATTTTTCGTAGGCCGCGGGGTCGGCAAGCCGGAAATCGGCCGAGAGATCGACCACCTTCAGCCCGTCGGGCAGCGCGCGAACGAGCTTCTGGGTGACGCCATGGGGCAGCGCGGCGAAGACGAGATCGAGCGCGGCGAAGTCGATCTCCTCGATCCGACGCAGCGGCGGCAGGTCGAACGGGGCGAGATGGGGGAAGACCTCGCCCATCGCCATACCGGCCTTGCGGTCGGCCGAGAGCGCGACGATCTCGAGTTCGGGATGGCCATGAACCAGCCGCACGAGCTCGGCCCCCGTATATCCCGAAGCTCCGAGAATGGCGATTCTGAACGGCATGCGCTTCTCCCGAACCGTTTGTGGCCTGAAAGGCCCCGTGCCGGTTAGCGCGTTCCGTCCTGCAGATCAATCGCCCGGATATGCAAGCCCGACACTTGCGGCGGCAAGACTGCCCTGCAGCTGTTGCACCAGTTGGGATCGGGCCTCCGCAAGCGTCTCGAGCAGCTGTGCGCGCATTTCGTCGCGGGAGAAATATTCGTCCATCTCGAGGAAGATCTTGTCCCCCACGATCGACGTGCCGACTCCCGCGACAAGGCCGCCGATGGTTGCGCCGACTGCGGTTCCTGGACCGGGGATGATCGAACCGATCACTCCTCCGACCAGGGCGCCAACGCCACCTCCCGCCAATGAACTCGCCCCCTTCGAGGCAAGCGCCTTGGCTGCAGCTTTGGCGGCGAGCTTGAGCGTTCCCTTGGCGATAAGTTTCTTCATGAGGATTGCTCCGAGGATTCCGGCACCGGCCACACCTCCCATCCGGCCGAGCTCCCGGCCGACCGACGGGGTCGTCTTGCGCGCGGCAACCCGAAGGACAGAATCCATGTCGTCATCGATCCTGGCAGCCACCACGATCCGCTTCCCCGCCGGCAGTTCCCCGATCCGCCGGGAATCGAGAACGGACGCCAATCGGCCCTTCAGGCATCGCTCCCTTTCGCTCTTCTCCAGCGCCGTGATCCTGTCAACAAGCCGCCTGCTGGCATCCGCCAGCCGAAGATGCTCCTCGAACTTTCCCTGCATGTAACTCGGGAAATCGCCCAGAATCAATTCCTTCAGCCGCCCGTATTCTCCACCAAGGCTGTAATACCAGTCGAGAAAGCTCTCCACACCGCTCTGCATCCGCCGGAACTCGTCCTCCGCAATGGACGGTATTTCCCGCTTCACCCGCTCCATGGCGTCTTTCATGCAGGCTTTCTCTGCCTTGGCAGATTCCCGTCTCGTTCCCGGCTCGTAATATGTGCCGCCCCGCGTGCCTTCCTCGACGAAACGCGGCTGGAGCGATTGTCTCCTGCTCGCCTGTCCGGAAGGAGAAGGGACACGCCCCACTTGCCCTTCCTCGGGAAGGGTCACCGGAATCTCCAAGGGCAGCGACGACAGCTCCGTGGTCCGAGGAGCGCGCAGCTGACGGATTCTGTCCCGCACCTGGAAGCGATTTTCCAGCTCGGTCGCCCATGATTCGAGCTGCCCCACGAAAGCCAGAAACGGCCCGGTAATGATGACCACGACAAAGGCGAACCAGAAAGCGCCCCCCGGATCCCGCTGGTAGGCTTCCCCGTCGCGAACCGCCCTGGCGAAAACCCGGCCGAACTCCCGAGGCGGCATCGTGAGGGTTTCCGCCATCATCAGCAGGGCAAGCCACATCCCGAAATACGAGAGCAGGACGACCGGCCAGGCCAGCTTCCCGAGCCATGAGAAGATATCGCTTTCCCAACCCTCCTTCAGCTCCTTGAGCGCCAAAAGCCAGCCGATGAGAGCGCTTCCGGCCTCGCCCTGAGCGGCCGGTGCAATTCCAGGCAGCCCGGGCCCAGCCATGATCAAGGTCGAGATGGCCAGGACGGCGGCGACAAGCCCCCGCGGCAGGCGCCCCGTCCATATCGGAGCGAAATCGGGCTTCACCTCGCGTTCCAGAGGATATCTCAGGAGAGGCAGGAAAACCCGACCTGCCACGAGCGCCACCCCGAGCAGCAGACCGGCGTTGATCCAGCCGATGCCGAGGAAGAGAAAGAAAAGGTTGACCGCCAATAACATTGCGAAGAAAAAAGCGGCCAGGTTACGCCAGAAGCTGCCCCGGAAGAAGCCATGCAACACGCCTCCTTCCGCCAGCGCCTCGCGTTTCAGCATCTGCCGCGCATGTCCGAGCACCGAGAAATGAATCCACAGGGGCATGGCGACAAGACATGTGGCAATGACGGCAGCTGCGAGCTTGCACCTCACGAGCGGCCCGGCCGCAAGGACGAGTGCAAGAGCGGCCGGTGATACCGTCAAAATTCCTATCCGGCTGAAGTTTCTCATGCCGGATATCCGTGCGCGACATACATGATGTGCATGGTGGGCACGGCCCGCAGCGTCGGTCAATGGGCAATCATTGCTCCGCCCGATCCTGCCTGCGGGGTCAGGCCTTCTCGAACGGAACCGGCCGACGCATGAAGAGGGTCGCCTTGTTGGAGACGGCCCGCGGCTCTCCCGTGGTCAGGAAGCGGCTCTCGCGGCCGGTACCGACGAGGCCGGGATGCCGGTGCAGGTAGTCGGCAAGGCTGTCGGCAACGATCGTCGGCTGGGAAAACACCCGGACATCGGCACCGAGCGCATCGCGGAACACGTTCTCGACGATCGGGTAATGGGTGCAGCCGAGCACGGCGGCATCGGGGATCGGCATTCGCCGCAGGAGCGATTCGACATGGGAGCGCACCAGCGCCTCGGCGAGGATCATGTCGCCCATCTCGATCGCATCGACCACCCCGCCACAGGGCTGGGCCTCGACATCGACGCCGATCGCTCGGTAGGCCAGCTCGCGCTGGAAGGCCCGCGAGGCCACGGTCGCCGGCGTGGCGAAGAGCGCGACATGCTTGACCGCCACTTCCCGCGGCGGCGACCGGTCCCCCCACTTGCGCTCGGTCAGCGCCTCGATCAGGGGGACGAAGACGCCCAGCACGCGCTTGCCCTCCGGCACCCATTCCTCCTGCATGCGCCGCAAGGCTGCCGCCGAGGCGGTGTTGCAGGCGAGGATGACGAGATCGCACCCCTCGTCGAACAGCCGCGAAACACCCTTGCAGGTGAGGGTGTAGATGTCGTCGGCATCGCGCACGCCGTAGGGCGCATGGGCGTTGTCGCCGTAATAGACGAAGGGCAGATCGGGCAGGCGCTTCTCGACGGCCTGCAGCACCGTGAGCCCGCCCAGTCCCGAATCGAAGATGCCGACCGCCATTCTCTCCTCCTCGACCAGCCCGCCCGCCGGATCCCATTAGGCGCAGGCAGACGAAAAGTCCATCGGCCGCAGGACGCACCGCCACCTGCGGGAGACGGCCGGCGCAGGCGGAAAAGCGGAAAGGGCCGCCGAAGCGGCCCCTTCGCACCGAAGCATGACATTCCGGCAGGCCGCCGGGAGGGCCGAAGCCCCGGCTCAGCGCTTCGAGAACTGGAAGGAGCGGCGGGCCTTGCGCTTGCCGTATTTCTTCCGCTCGACGACGCGGGCGTCGCGGGTGAGGAAGCCGGCCTTCTTCAGCGGCGGCCGCAGCGCCGGATCATAGAGCTGAAGCGCACGGGCGATGCCGTGGCGCACCGCGCCGGCCTGACCGGAGAGGCCGCCGCCCTTCACGGTGGCATAGACGTCGAACTGGCCTTCGACCCCGGCCACCTCGAAGGGCTGGCGCAGGATCATCTGCAGCACCGGACGGGCGAAATACTTTTCCATCGGCTTGCCGTTGACGGTGATCCGGCCCGAACCCGGCTTGACCCAGACCCGCGCCGTGGCGTTCTTGCGGCCGCCCTTGGCGTAGGAGCGGCCCAGCTCGTCACGCACCGGCTCGCGCTGCGGCGCCGCGGCGGCCTCGCTCGTCGCGCTCCCGGCCTCGCCGCCCATGGCGGCCTGAAGATCGTCGAGTGTCCTGATTTCGTCGCTCATCTCACGCGCTCCGGGTATTCTTGCGGTTCATCGACTTCACATCCAGCACTTCGGGCTTCTGGGCCTCGTGGGGATGCTCGGGCCCGGCATAGATGCGCAGATGGGTCAGCTGCCTGCGCGAGAGCGGCCCGCCCGGCAGCATGCGCTTGACGGCGAGATAGACCAGCCGCTCGGGGTTCTTGCCCTCGAGGATCTGGCGGGCGGTGCGGCTCTTGATGCCGCCCGGATAGCCGGTGTGCCAGTAGTAGACCTTCTCGTCGCGCTTGCGGCCGCTCAGCTGGACCTTGTCGGCATTGATGACGATCACGTTGTCGCCCATGTCCATGTGGGGCGTGAATTCCGGCTTGTGCTTGCCGCGCAGCCGGGTGGCGATGATCGAGGCGAGACGGCCGAGAACGACGCCTTCGGCATCGATCACCACCCATTTCTTCTCGATCTCGTCGGGCTTGATGCTGTAGGTTTTCATCCTGTCACCCTGTGGCGATGTGGGTTGCATGGCTCCCTGGCAACCGGGGCGGACGCGCCCGCCGGCCGGGCAGGCCCCGCTCCCCTTTCGGGGCGATGCGGCCGTCCCTGCGGCGATTCGCCCGGCCCGGTGCCGAAAGAGATGTGGCGGCCGAAGCCGCCTCGGCTGCGCTCTTTAGCGGTTTCCACGGCCAGGTCAAGCCGAAATTTTCAGGCGCATCGCAGCATATCCGTTCAAATTCAATCCGTTGCAGTATGGCGTTCTATTTTACCCTAACCACTCCCCCTCTTTCCCGACCGCAAACCCGCTCCTCGTGACGGAAGGATGTCCCTCTTGCATCCCCACCGGCAAGGCCCTATCTGGCCGCCCGCACGAGGGACCGATCCCAACCCCGTCGCCGCGGGGGGGCGCTAAGGAACCTCTGGATTCATCTGCTGGTATGGAGGGTTGTGCCATGAACGACGCCAACCTCTTCCAACTGGGGATCGGTCCGGAGACCGGCGCCCATGCGGAAGACCCGACTGCAACCGCAACCCGGGCGGCGGCCCCCTGCCCGGACGCGGCATGCGCCCCGGCTGCCGTTTCACGCGCTGCCGCCTTCTTCGATACGGGCCGGGCCGATCATTTCGTGCGCCGCGACGGGCGCGTCTATGCGGGCACCCACCTCATCATCGAAGTGGCGGAGGGCACGGGGCTGGACGATGCCGAGCGCATCGAGACGGCCTTTCGCGAGATCGTGGCGGCCGCGGGCGCCACGCTCCTGCACATCCATCTGCACCGCTTCTCGCCGCAAGGCGTCTCGGGGGTCGCCGTGCTCGCCGAAAGCCACATCTCGGTCCATACCTGGCCCGAGATCCGCTATGGCGCCTTCGACGTCTTCATGTGCGGCGATGCCCGCCCCGAGGCGGCCGTTCCGGTGCTCGAGCGGATCTTCGCCACCGACAAGGTGCAGGTGCAGACGCTCTATCGCGGCGAGGAGATCGTGACCGCCGCCCTTGTCGGAAAAGCCGGGGAGGAGAGCCGTCATGTCGCATGACAAGGAACGGGACAAGAAACGGGAGCGCCCGGCGGAGGACGGTTTCGCCCTCATGCCCGGCTGGGCGGTCGAGACGCTGCATGACGATTTTCGCCAGGCGCTCCGGGTCGGGAAGCCGATCTACGACAGCAACACCGATCACCAGCGCCTGCGCGTGTTCGAGAATCCGACCTTCGGCCGGGTGCTGACCCTCGACGACGTGATCCAGACCACCGAGGGCGACGAATTCATCTATCACGAGATGATGAGTCATGTGCCGATCCTCGCCCACGGCGCGGCGACGGAAGTGCTCGTCATCGGCGGCGGCGACGGGGGGATGGCCCGCGAGGTGCTGCGCCACCGGACGGTGGAGCGGGTGACGATGGTCGAGATCGACGCGGAGGTCGTCGCCTTCGCCCGGAAATATCTGCCGCGGCTCTCCCGGGGCGCGTTCGACGATCCGCGGCTCGATCTGGTGATCGCCGACGGGGCGCGTTTCGTGGCCGGGACGGAGCGCCGCTTCGACGTCATCATCGTCGACTCCACCGACCCGATCGGCCCCGGCGAAGCGCTCTTCACCGCACGCTTCTACGCCGACGCCAGGCGCTGCCTGAAGGAAGGGGGCATCCTCGTCACCCAGAACGGAGTGCCCTTCCTGCAGGGCGAGGAACTCACGCGCACCATGCGGGCCTTCAAGAGGCTTTTCACCGACTGGAGCTGCTACCTCGCCACCATCCCGACATATGCCGGCGGGCCGATGGCATTCGGCTGGGGCACGGACGGGGTGGCCCGCTCGGTGCCGCTCGACGTTCTGCGCGCCCGCTTTGCCGCCAGCGGAATCGAGACGCGCTACTATACCCCCGAGGTCCACAAGGCCGCCTTCGCCCTGCCGGCCTATGTCAGGAAGCTGATGCCCTGACAGGGTGAAGCCGACAGAGACGGCGAGGGGCGGCAGGGGGGAGTCTCGTCGGAGGCTCCCGGAAGACGGCGCTTCCGCTCATCGGAGGGCAGGAGGCCTCAGACCGGGGCGGCGCCGCCTTCCGCCACCCGCCGCGGCGGCAGGGAATAGGTCAGGGAGGCCCGGGCCACCGGCTTTTCGTGACCGACCGAATGAAGCAGCATGTCCGAAACCGCCAGGGCGCGGCCGAGCTTGAGCAGACGCGCCTTCGCCACCATGTCCACCGGCGCCGGCCGGCGCATGAAGTCGATCGTGGCATTGACCGTCACCGCCAGCGCCTCGGGGCCGACATGGGCAAGGGTCACGAGATAGGCCGCCACATCCGCCAGGGTGAACATCACCGGCCCCGATACCGTGCCGCCGGGGCGGATATCCCGCACCGGATCCACCTTCAGGCGCAGATCGAGCGCGCCCGGCGCCACCTTCTCGACCACGAAGCGATCGGCCACGGCGCCGTATTCGCGGGCCATGAAGGCAGCAAGCTCGGATTCGGTCATCACCGGTGTCATTTTCGCTTCCCTCCCTCGCTCCGGGTGATAGATTTCATCCCGGCTGCAACAAAGGCAAGGATGACGTAACGATGACCGACGACGCTTCCGCCCCGGACGCCCCCGTCCTTCTGCAGGAAAGGGACGAGAAGGGCATTGTCACCCTCACCCTCAACCGCCCCGAGGCGCTCAACGCCCTGTCGGATGCGCTCCTCGACGCGCTGCAGGATGCCTTCGACGGCCTGCGCACCGACCGCGAGGCGCGGGTGGTGATCCTCAGGGGGGCCGGGCGTGCCTTCTGCGCGGGGCACGATCTGAAGGAGATGACCGCGGGCCGGCAGGCGCCCGACGGCGGGCGCGACTATTTCCGCGACCTCTTCGCCAAATGCTCGCGGGTGATGATGACGATCCCGCGCCTGCCTCAGCCGGTGATCGCCCAGGTGCACGGCATCGCCACCGCCGCCGGTTGCCAACTCGTCGCTTCCTGCGATCTGGCGGTCGCGGCCGAAACCACGTGCTTCGGCGTGAACGGCGTCAATATCGGCCTGTTCTGCTCGACGCCGATGGTGGCGCTCACGCGCAACGTGCCGCGCAAGCAGGCCTTCGAAATGCTGACCACGGGCGAATTCGTCACCGCGCCGCGGGCCCGCGAGATCGGCCTCGTCAACCGGGTCGTGCCCGAAGAGGAACTTGCCGCCGCCGCCCGCAGCCTCGCCGAGACCATCGCCGCCAAGCTCAACCCGGCGGTGCGGATCGGCAAGGAAACCTTCTACACCCAGCTCGAGATGCCGCTGGCCGCGGCCTACGCCCATGCCTCGGAAGTGATGGTCGAGAACATGCTCTGGCGCGACACCGAAGAGGGAATCGCCGCCTTTCTCGAGAAGCGCAAGCCGCGCTGGCGGGGCTGAGACGCGGCATTCCGTCGGGGGGAAGGAGAAAGGCGGAAGGGCCCGCGGGCAGGGTTCAACCGGCCCCGGCGGCCTTGCCGGTCGGCGCCTTGATGTCGCTCGCGCCCGGCATCACCCCGCCGTCGAGCAGCTCCTCCACGAGCGAGCCGAGAAGCTCGGCCCGTCGCGACACCCCTGCCTTGCGATAGACCGCCCCGAGCTGGGCCTTGACGGTGCCGACCTTCGCACCGCGGATCTCGGCGATCTCGGCGATCGAGAAGCCCTTGATCGCGAGCCAGGCCACTTCGCGCTCCGCCGCCGTCAACCCCCAGCGGGCGAAATCGGCCTCGAGAATCTCCGCCAGCTTGCCCCGGGCGATGGCAAGCGCGTCCTGCATCCGCTCCCGCTCGTCGAGAAGATATCGCAGAACCGCCACCTCGATGGCGATGGCGATCACGAGAACCAGGGTGGCCACGAGCTCCATCACCACCGAAAGATCGAGGTGGAAGCCGAGCCCCGGCGTGAACATGTCCTCGATGACATCATAGAAGAAGAACGCCGTCGCCAGGGTCTGCAACGCCATCACCGCAAGAAGTCCCGGCACCGCCAGTCGGCGCAGGAGCCCCGCCGGCCGCGATTGCCGCCCGTCTTCGGTCTCGCCGATCGCACCTGTCGTCGTCATCTCTCGCTCTTGCTGCCCGGGTTCTCCCGCTCGCGGCCACTCTAGCCATCGGCCCCGCCCGTGCAAGGCATCTTTTCCCGCCCCTTGCGCCGTCCGGCGCGGAGTGAAAGGATCGTCGTGACCTTCCCGAAGCGCCCGATCAGCAAGGAGCCGCCATGCCCCCGACCACCGCGCTCGCCCTCACATGGCTGTCCTGGTTAGCCAGCCTCTTCGCCTACGGGCCAACCGGCCTGCCCGGCCGCTACAACGGCTATGTCGAGGCCGATTTCGTTCATGTTTCGGCCATCGCCACCCGCAGGACCGTCTCCCTCGACGTGTCCGAAGGAGAGCATGTGAAGAAGGGCGATCTTCTCTTCACGCTCGACGACACCCATGAGACCGCGGCGCTCAGGGCCGCCATTGCCAGGGCCAACGCCGCCAGGGCCGAACTCGACCGGCTCGAAGCCGGCGGGCGGGCCGAAGAAATCCGCGCGATCACTGCCGAACTCGAACAGGCACGCGCCGCGCTCGATCTGGCCCGCAGCAATCTCCGGCGCACGTTGAGTCTGGTCGAGAAGGGCAACCTGCCGCCCGCACAGCTCGACGCCGACCGCACCGCCGTGCGCCGCGCCGAGGCCCGCATCAGCGAACTCGAGGCCCGGCTGGCCCTCGCCCGCTCCCCGGCGCGCAAGGAAGACATCATCGCCGCCCGGGCCCGGCTCGAGGCCGCCCGGGCCGATATGCGCCGGGCTCAGGCCGCCCTCGCGGATCTCGAGGTGCATGCGCCGACCGACGGCCTCGTGGAGAAGATCCACTACCGCGTCGGCGAGGTGCTTCCCGCCGGACGCCCTGCCCTCACCCTCCTGCCGCGCACGGGCCGCAAGGTGATCTTCTTCATTCGCGAACCCGAACGAAGCGGCTTCGCGATCGGGGAACGGCTCACCGTCAGCTGCGACGGCTGCACCGCCACCTTCACCGCCACTCTCACCCGCATCGCTTCCGAGCCGCAATACACTCCGCCGATCATCTATTCGCGCGCGCAGCGCACCCGTTTCGTCTATCGCGCCGAAGCCTCCCTCGCAGCAGGCAGCGGCCTGCATCCGGGCCAGCCCGTGACCCTCACCCGCGCCGAAGCCGCGGGAGCGGGCGAATGAGCGGGGCGGCGGGGACAGAACCGGCCACCCCGCGGGCGGAGGACGGGCCGGCCATTTCCGTGCGCGGGCTCACCAAGCGCTTCGGCACGCGCGTCGCCGTCGATCATGTGGACATGGACGTGCCGAAGGGGGTGATCTACGGCTTTCTCGGGCCCAACGGCTCGGGCAAGACCACCACCATCCGCATGATGTGCGGGCTCCTCACCCCGGACGAGGGCGGCGGGCGCACCCTCGGTCACGACATCCGCACCGAAAGCGACCGCATCAAGGAGAAGATCGGCTACATGCCCCAGCGCTTCTCGCTCTACGGCGATCTGACGGTGCGGGAGAATCTGCGCTTCATGGCGCGGATGTACCGGGTGCGGAACGTCCGGGAGGTAGTGGAACGGACGATGGCCGAACACGGGCTCGACCGTTTCGCCGATCAGCTGGCCGACACCCTCTCGGGCGGGTGGAAACAGCGTCTCTCCCTCGCCGCCTGCCTGCTGCACGCCCCCCGGCTTCTCCTGCTCGACGAACCGACGGCCGGGGTCGATCCCAAGGCGCGGGTCGATTTCTGGGAAGAGATCCGCCATCAGGGCCGCCGCGGCATCACCTCCCTCGTCTCCACCCACTACATGGACGAGGCGATCCAGTGCGACTACATCGCCTACATCTTCCGCGGTCAGCTGCTGATCACCGGCAAGGCCCACGAGATCCCGCGCCAGGTGGGGCTTCATACGTGGTGGGTGACGGGGCCCGATCTCGAGACGCTCGAAAAGAGGCTGCGCGCGCTGCCCGGCATCGAGCAGGTCGTCCGTTTCGGCAACAGGCTCCATGTCTCGGGCAGCGATGCCGCCCGTCTCGACGCCGTCGCCCGCGAGGAGGCGGCGCACGGCACCCACACATGGGAACAGCGAGAAACCGGGCTCGAGGACGTCTTCATCTACCTGATGTCCCGCAACGGCAGCGAGGACGCCGACGGACTCCCCCGCGGCCCGGCACCGGCAGGGGGGACAGGCTGATGCGGCGTTTCTCGCTTTCGCGCTTTCTGGCCATCCTGACGAAGGAATTCATCCAGATGCTGCGCGACCGCACGACCTTCGCGATGATGATTGGCATTCCGGTCATGCAGCTTCTTCTCTTCGGCTACGCCATCAACACCGACCCGCACCATCTGCCGACACGGGCCGAGATCAACGACGACGGCCCCCTCGCCCGCGCCATCATCGCCGGCATGGAGACATCGGACTATTTCCGCTTCCTCGGGCCGGTCTCGGGCGAAAGGGAGGCCGAGGCGGCCCTTTCCTCGGGAGAGGCCAGTTTCGTCATCGTCATTCCACCCGGTTTCGAGCGTGACGTCATCCGCGGCGCCCGGCCCGAGATCCTGATAGCCGCCGACGCGTCCGATCCGACCGCCGTCGGCAGCGCGGTCGGGGCGCTCTCGGGCATCGTCGAGCGCGCCATCGCCCAGACGCTGACCGGCCCGCTCGCCGTCGCCGAGGCCGCCCCCGGCCCCTTCTCGGTAGTGGTGCACCGCAAATACAATCCCGAACGGCGCACCAGCCTCAACATCGTGCCGGGGCTTCTTGCCATCATCCTGGCCATGACCATGACCGCCATCACCTCGGTCGCCATCGTGCGCGAGGTCGAACGTGGCACGATGGAAACGCTGATCTCGACCCCGGCCCGGCCGCTCGAGGTGATGATGGGCAAGATCCTGCCCTATGTGCTCGTCGGCTATATCGAGACGGTCCTGTTCCTGATCGCGGCGATGACGCTCTTCTCCGTGCCCTTCACCGGCGATCTCGCGGCGTTCCTTGCCGGCTTCAACATCTACATCGTCATCAACCTTGCCATCGGTTTCATGGTCTCGACCGTGGCCCGCACCCAGATGCAGGCGATGCAGATCAGCTTCTTCACCATCCTGCCGACGATCCTGCTCTCGGGCTTCATCTTTCCCTTTGCCGGCATGCCGGGCTGGGCGCAGGCGATCGGCTCGGTGTTGCCGGCGACCCATTTCCTGCGCATCGTCCGCAAGGTGATGCTGAAATTCGGCGACTTTGCCGCGATCCGCCAGGATCTCGCCGCGCTTGCCGTGATCGCCGTCATCGTCACCATCCTTTCGCTCCTGCGCTACCGCCGCACGCTCGACTGAAGGCGTGCCACGGGCAGGCTTTGCAGGGCGCGTATTTCACGCTAGGGAGAGGCAGGAGGAAGAATGCCATGGCCGATCGTGCAGACCGCTTCTCCGCGAAAGTCCGCCCCGCCCGTTCCGACCGGGCGGACGCCGCCGGACCGGCCCCGAACGGCGCCGGGCGCCGGCGGCTGCTCCTCGCTCTGGGCGCGCTCGGCCTTGTTGCCGCCTGCAGCCGCGGCGGAAACCGCAGGGGCGGAGCGCTGCGAATGCTCAACCCCTTCAACTGGTTCGGCCGTTCCGAATCGCGCGTCAATCGCGAGCCGCAGATCTATCGCGACCCGCGCCGGCTCGTCGATCGGGTGATCGAACTGCGGGTCGAACGCACGAGCTCGGGTGCGATCATCCGCGCGGTCGGCCTGCCGGCGGTGATCGGCGTTTACGATGCGGCGCTGGTACCGCTCGACGACGGGCCGGTGAAGGGCACGCTGCGCTACGAATTCCGCCTGATGCCGCCGAAGGATGGCGGGCTGCAGGGGCCGAGAAGGGCGCGGCTCGTTCACGTCGCCCGCTATCTGCCGAATCCGGCGCTCGAAGGGGTGCGCCGCATCGAGGTGATCGGTCGCAAGAACCGCCGCATCACCCGCCGCTGACGGCACTTCCGCCGCAGGCAAGTTCCATCGGCACGCGCCTGCCGCCCGCGGCTTTCTCTCCCGCCCCGCACCGGAAAGGTGCGCGTCCGGCAAGAAACCGGCAGAAAAGCCGCCCCGCCGTCCGGTCCGTGCGCTCCGCATCTCCCTGCGGCCTCCCGATGCCGTTGCGTCTGCAATGGACAAGCCGGCGCGCCCGGTCTAGAGCCGGGGCATGATCCCGCTCCTGCCCGATTTCGACCGCACGCGGCCGCCCTCGCTCCTGACGCTGATGCTGATCCCGGCGCTGGCCTCGGTCACGCTGTCGATCTTCCTGCCGGCCCTGCCCGTGATGGCACGGGATTTCGGGGTCGAATATGGCGTGATGCAGCTCTCCGTGTCGCTCTACTTCCTGGCGACCGGCGTGTTGCAACTCGTGATCGGCCCGCTTTCCGACCGCTTCGGCCGCCGCCCCGTGCTGGCCGTCGCCGGCCTCGTCTTCCTCGCGGCCACGACCGGCGCCATGTTCGCCACCACCGCATGGGCCTTCCTGCTCTTCCGCATGATGCAGGCGGTGATCGCCACCGGCATGGCGCTCTCGCGCACCGTCATCCGCGACCTCGTGCCGGGAGAAAAGGCGGCGGGGCTCATCGGCTATGTCACCATGGGCATGGCGATCGCTCCCATGCTCGGGCCGGCCATCGGCGGCTGGCTCGGCGAACATTACGGCTGGCGGGCGATCTTCCTCGCCCTCCTGGTCTTCGGCCTGGGCGTCCTCGCGCTGATCCTCCTCGATCTCGGCGAGACCGCCCCCGGCACCGATGGCGGCTTCCGCGCCCAGATGCGCCAGTGGCCCGTTCTCCTCGCCTCGCCCCGCTTCTGGGCCTATGTGCTGATCGCCGCCTTCTCGAGCGGCATCTACTTCTCCTGGCTCGGCGGCGCTCCCCATGTCGGCATCAACGCATTCGGCCTCGGCCAGGGCGCGCTCGGCCTGTGGATGGGAGCGATCTCGATCGGCTACATTCTCGGCAACTACCTTTCGGGCCGTTTCTCGGCGACGCTCGGCATCGTCCGCATGATCGCCATCGGCACGGCGCTGACGCTCGCGGGAACGGGGGTGCCGCTCCTGGGCTATCTCGCCCATATCGCGGCCGGGCCGCTGCCCTTCTTCCTGCCCCTGATGCTGGTCGGGATCGGCAACGGCATGGTGCTGCCCAACACCACCGCCGGGCTGCTTTCGGTGCGCCCCGCCATCGCCGGCACGGCCGCGGGGTTCGGCGGCGCGATCCAGATCGCCTCGGGCGGCGGGCTCGCGGCCCTCGGCGGCTGGGTGGCGCCGATGACACCGGGCCCCGAGGCGCTGCTGGCGCTGATGACGGCCCTTGCCGCCGCCTCGCTGCTTCTCGTCTGGGCGCTGGTGCTGCGGCTGCGACGGCTGGGCCTGACCGCCTGAGGGCTCAGGCCGAGCCGAGGAAAGGCTTGTCCCGAATTTGCAAACATGCGAGTAATGTTTGCAAACCTTCTGCGAACAAGAGAGAGTGCTCCGTGAGCGCCCAAAAGATCTATGCCGGCGCCAAGCTGCGCGAGACGCGACGGCGCCTCGGCCTTACCCAGAAGGCCTTTGCCGCCCGGCTCGGCGTGTCGCTACCCTATCTCAACCAGATGGAGAACAACAACCGCCCGGTCTCGGCCACGGTGGTTCTGGCGCTTGCGCGCGAATTCGGCATCGACGTGACCGAGCTTGCCGGCGGCGACACCGCCCGGCTGGTCGCCGATCTCGCCGAGGCGCTGTCGGATCCGGTCTTCGGCGACGAGCCGCCCCCCCGGGCCGATCTCCATCTCGTCGCCGCCAACGCGCCGGCACTGGCCCAGGCGCTTCTCACCCTGCACCGTGCCTGGCGCCAGAGCCGCGAGCGGCTGGCCGCGCTCGACGAATCCCTCGGCAACGAAAGCGGCCTCGTGCGCCCCTCCCCCTGGGAGGAGGTGCGCGACTTCTTTCATTATTGCGACAATTATATCGACGCGATCGACAGATCTGCCGAAATCTTTGCACGAAAGCTTCATGGCGACAGACTCGAGCCCTTGCCCCTGCCGGCCCTCGAGGCCTGGCTCGAGGAGCACGGCATCCGCCTCGTCCTCGCCCCCGAAGGGCCCCGGCGGACATTCGACCGGGCAACGCGGATCCTCACCCTCTCGCGCCATGATCCGGCCGAGACCCATCGTTTCCAGATCCTGCATCAGATCGCCCTCGTCGCCCACGGCGAGCTGCTCGACGCGACGCTCGACCTGGCGCGCTTCTCGAGCGACGAGGCCCGGGCCATCGCCCGCATCGGCCTGGCCAACTATTTCGCCGGCGCCGCGCTTCTGCCCTATGGCCGGTTTCTCGAGGCCGCCCGCAGCACGCGGCACGATCTCGAGCGGCTGGCGCTCGATTTCGGCGCTTCGATCGAACAGGTCGCCCATCGGCTCTCGACCCTGCAACGACCCGGCGCCCGCGGCGTGCCCTTCTTCTTCGTCCGGGTCGATCAGGCGGGCACGATCACCAAGCGCCATTCGGCCACCCGGTTGCAATTCGCCCGTTTCGGCGGAGCCTGCCCCCTGTGGAACGTGCATCAGGCCTTCGAGACACCGGGCCGCTTCCTGCGCCAGCTGGCCGAGACGCCCGACGGCATCCGCTACCTCTGCCTGGCGCGCGCCGTGATCAAGCCCGGCGGCAGCTTCCGGGCACCGGTGGCGCGCTATGCCATCGGCCTCGGCTGCGAGATCACCCATGCCGGCCAGCTGGTCTATGCCGACGATCTCGACCTCGACAATCCGCAGGCCTACGAACCGATCGGTGTCTCCTGCCGCATCTGCGAGCGGCGCAACTGTCATCAGCGGTCGGTGCCGCCCCTCGAGCGGCGCCTCAGGGTCGATCCCGACCGCCGCACCCGCCTGCCCTACGAGATCGACTGACTGAATACCGCCACGCCAAGAGCGGGAAATGGCGACCCCTGCAGGACTCGAACCTGCAACCTGCTGATTAGAAGTCAGCTGCTCTATCCAGTTGAGCTAAGGGGCCGGAAGACGCGGCCTCGGCCGCATCGCGGCGCCTCGATAGCCGCAAGCCGGGCCGCGACGCAAGAGGCGGCTTTCGCGGAAAATCGCGGGCGGACGATCGTCGGCGGCGTTTCCCACCGCATCGTGCCTTGCGGCGCGCCCCGGTCAATGGGTCCAGGGAAAGCGGCGGCCGGGCAGGTAGTTGTCGGCATAGCCGTTGGCGCGAACCACATGGCGCCGAGCATGGGACGGCAGAACCACATAGGCGATGCCGTGCGCCCTGGCGTAGTCCTCGGCCGCCTTGCGTTCGGGAAAGCGCAGGCGCAGCTGGGTGCGGGTGTCGCGGCCGGCGGTCCATCCCATCAACGGGTCGAGTTCGGCGCCGCTCTCGCGCTCGAATTCGAGCACCCATTCACGGGTCCGGGCCTCGCCCGACTGCATGGCGTTGCGGGATGGCTTGTAGATCCGTGCGCGCATGTCCTCTCCTCCATTGACCGGCCCTTCCGCCCCGCTTATCGCCCGGCACGCGCCGCAAGACAAGATCCGCGGTGGCCGCAGCCCGCCGGCAACCACCCCTGCGGAGGACGGCAAGCCTCGCCCGCCACCGTCTCCCGCCAAGGAGCCCGCCGCTACTGGTGCACCTCGCCCGTCACCGGATCGAGCACGGAGAGCCCCAGCAGCCGCCAGACCTGCATGCCGCCACGGTAATAGCGGATGCGCTCGGCCGGGTAGCCTGCCGCGATCATCTTGCGGATGGCGGTGGGGGACTGGCCGCACCAGATGCCGTTGCAGAACAGGGCGACGGGCCGCGCGTTGCTGCAATCCCAGCCGTCGAAATCGGGCTCGCAGCCGAGCTCGTCGAGCCGGTCGGTGATTTCGGTATAGGGAATGCTGATCGCACCGGGAATGGTGCCGCCGCGATACCATTCCTCGGTCCGGCTGTCGATGACGAGTGCCTGCGGATCCTCGAGCATCTCGAGCAGCTCGATCTCGCCGATGGTCCGCACTCCTTCGGCCGGGCGCATCGGCTGGACGCAGAAGGGCGGGCAGGGGCGCGAGGTGCGGGCCCATTCGCCGCTCAGGCGATGCTCCGGATCCTGGTTGCGCATGATGCGCACCTTCTTCCCCTCCGGGGTCAGGACATCGACCCAGGGAATGTCGGGGCGGATCCGCACCTTCAGATCCTCGCCATTGCCCGCCAGGGCAGCCGGAACGGCGCCGAGGACGAGCAGCCCCGTCAGGAGGATGCCTGCGAGGGGGATGCCGGACCACCGGCCCCTCTTCGCAGGCCGTGTGCAACGACCGCGTTCTTTCATTTCCATGAAAAACCTCCCTTTTCGACTTCGGCCTTTTCGAAGGAGCAGATGCATGAACCCTTCCCGCAGCCCCCGCGCCTTCCCCGAAGATGGGAAGCCCGGCCGCGGATGGCAATGCCGGCCGTCCGCAATTCGACCGATACGGAGATCGACCCCCGGAGGCGCCGGGGGCCCGCCCGGCCGGCGCTTCCCCTTTTCGCGAACCGGTCGCCCCGCCCCTGACGCGCCGGGCGCTGCGCGCATGGCCGCTTTCCCTGCGCGAAAGAATGGGGCACAATGCAACATCATGCAAATTTCATTGCCGCTGGATCCGTTTTCATTCTCTCTTGTTCCGGAGCAGACCCATGATGAACACGGTTGCCCACCGCTTCCTCTTCACGGCCGCCCTCGCAGGCCTGATCGCCATGACCTGGCGACTGGAGATCGCCATCACGGGAGACATGCGCTTCGCGCCGGCCCAGTCGATCCTGCTCTTCGCCGGCTGGATCTCTCTTGCCATCTTCGGCTTCTACTACCGCGTCGTGCCCCGGGCCGCATCCGGCATGGCGGCCCACATCCACTACGCCCTGTCCGTCGCTGCCGTCGCCCTCGTGACCGCGGGGCTGGTTCTCGTCGATTCCGGGCGCGGCTACGGCATCCTCTCCCTCGGCGTGGCCGGCTGCTTCGCCTCCATGCTGTTCTTCATCGGGACGATGTGGGTGCATCGCCCCTGAGAAGGCCTGTTTCGTTGCGCTTGATATGACCTCGGGTGCTGCGCTAAGGAAGGCGCGAGCACGCCGCGCTGCGGCAAGAGTGAGGGAAGCGGCCCCGGTCGCCGGGCCGCCAATCGCGAGGAGACCCCCATGCCCGACGCCTATATCTGCGCCTATGTCCGCACTCCGATCGGTCGTTATGGCGGTGCGCTGTCGCCGGTGCGTGCCGACGATCTCGCCGCGCTGCCGATCCGGGCGCTGATGGAGCGGCATGCGGATGTGGACTGGGAAGCGGTGGACGAGGTGTTCTATGGCTGCGCCAATCAGGCGGGGGAGGACAACCGCAATGTCGCCCGCATGGCCGTGCTCCTCGCCGGGCTGCCCGTGTCGGTGCCGGGCACGACGCTCAACCGGCTGTGCGGTTCGGGCATGGACGCGGTGATCAACGCCGCCCGGGCCATCCGCACGGGCGAGGCCGATCTGGTGATCGCCGGCGGGGTCGAGAGCATGTCGCGCGCGCCCTTCGTCATGCCCAAGGCCGAGACGGCCTTCTCGCGCCGGGCCGAGATCCACGACACCACCATCGGCTGGCGTTTCGTCAACCCGCTGATCGAGAGGCAGTACGGTATCGATTCGATGCCGGAGACGGCCGAGAACGTGGCCGAGGAATTCGGCATCTCGCGCGAGGACCAGGACCTGTTCGCGCTGCGCTCGCAACAGAAGACGGCGGCTGCCCAGGCCAGCGGGCGGCTCGCGCGCGAAATCGTCAGCGTCACCATTCCCCGGCGCAAGGGCGAGCCGGTCGTCGTCGATACCGACGAGCATCCGCGCCCCGACACCTCGCTCGAGAAGCTGGCGAAACTGCCGACGCCCTTCCGCCAGGGCGGCACGGTGACCGCCGGCAACGCTTCGGGCGTCAATGACGGGGCGGCGGCGCTGATCGTGGCCTCGGAGCGGGCGGCGCGGAAATACGGGCTCGAGCCGCTGGCGCGCGTGGTCGCCGGCACCACCGTCGGCGTGCCGCCCCGGATCATGGGCTACGGGCCGGCGCCGGCGATGAAGAAGCTGATGAAGATGACCGGCTGGACGCTCGACGATCTCGGCGTGATCGAGCTCAACGAGGCGTTCGCGGCCCAGTCGCTCGCCGTCCTGCGCGATCTCGGCCTTGCCGACGACGACCCGCGGGTGAACCCCAATGGCGGCGCCATCGCGCTCGGCCACCCGCTCGGCATGTCGGGCGCCCGCATCACCGGCTCCGCCGCGCTCGAAATGGTCGAGAAGGGCCATGACCGGGGCGCGGCGACCATGTGCATCGGCGTCGGCCAGGGCATCGCCGTGGCGCTCGAGCGCGTCTGACAGGACGACCGGGAAGGGGAACGGGCACCATCCGGGGCCCCGAACCGCACCCGGAAGGACGGCCTGAAAGAGCGGTCGGCCAAGGGGGCGCAGTCCCTGCCCTGCCCCGGCCGGCAGACAGGTGGGGAAGCGCTGCCGGCCAGCGCCTTCTTCCGGCCTGTGGCGCACCAGGGGGGCACGGGGTCCAACGCCCGGAAAGCTCCTCTCCCCCGAAAGAGTTGGACGTCGCTCCGAAGAATCCGGGCAGGGAGGGGCGGACCGATCCGCGGCACCGGCCGCCCGACGGGGCGCGGCCCTTCAGGCGCTTCCCTTCTCGCCGAGCGCCTCGATCTCGCCAACGAGGACGAGCGCCTGGCGGCCGAGCGCGCCCGTGAGCAGCAGAAGCTCCGAGAGCGCCAGCCATTCGAGCGCCCAGGCCGCGCCGGAGCGCTCCTGCTCGTGGATCTGGGCGCCCGACAGCACCCCGAGCGCGGCCGAGGCCTTGCGCGCCATCGCCACCATGATCTCGGCCTTCACCGGATTCCGCTTGTGGGCCATGGCCGACGAACGGCCCCCGGCCGCAAGCCGCACATCCCCGATACCCTGCTGGCTCATCAGCGCCACGTCCTCGGCGAATTTCCCGAGCGCACCGGCCACGGTGGCGAGCCATGCGCCCTGATCGAGCATCCGGTCCCGCATCGCATGCCACGGCCCCTCGGGCAGATGCAGCCCGAGCCGCGCGGCCATCTCGCGGGCGAGCGCCCGGGCCCTTTCGGGGCCGAAGGGGCGCCCGTCCCCCACCGGGCCGCCATATTGCAGCACATCGACCCGGGGGCCCATCGCCCGGGCCCGTTCCCCGATCCGCAAGAGCGGCTCGCGCCACAGGCGGATGCGGTCAGCGACGCGGATCGGCAGCGCCGCCTGCATCCGCGTGCGCCCCATGAGCCGCCGCGCCCCGAAACGGTCCTCGAGACCGGCAAGGGCGCGGTCGAGCCACTCGAGCCGCTCGAGCAGGATGCCGCGCCCCGCTCTGAGCCGCAGCACCCACATGGTGTCGATCAGATCCTGGCTGGTGGCGCCGCGGTGAAAGAGGGCCGCCGCCTCGGGCGAAAGCCGCGAGCGGATATGGGCGACGAAGGCCGGCACACCCATGCCGTCGCGCGCGGCGCCCTCGGCCACGGCCGCGCCGAGCGCCGGATCGGCCACCGATTCGATCAGGGCCGTCTCGATTTCCTTCACGCATGACGCCGGCGCCTCCCCGAGCGCACCGAGCACCGCCACATGCGCCAGCTCCCAGTCCCGCCAGGCGGCCAGCTCGAAGGCGGGCGCAAACAGCGCCGCCATCTCCGCATCGCCGAAAAGCCGTCCATACCAGGGGTGATCGCCCGGCCCTGCCGCTTCCATGCAGCTACTCCCCTTTTTCGTCCGTCTTAAGGGTTTGTTGGGGAATCACCCTCTATCGTCCGGCGTGAAGCGTCAATCACCCGAAAGGGCTGCAAGAGGATGACCGAAACGGCCGACATGCGCGACAGGCACGAAACGCCCGCCGGACCCGCCACCGCCAGGGCGCCGGAGCGGATGGTCTGGCTCGACGCGCTCCGCCTCCTGGCCGGCGTCTCGATGGTGATGCTCCATTCCTCGTCCGATCCGAACGGCGAACCCTTCGCCGCCTACGCTCCCGCCGAGCGCGCCTTCCCGGTGCTTCTCCGCGCCTTCTTCTACATCGCCCGCACCGAACTTTTCATCATCATCTCGCTGTTTCTTCTCGTCATCTCGCTCGAGCGGCGCCCGCGCCCCTGGGGCGTGATGGTGCGCGAACAGGCCCGCCGATTGCTGGTCCCCTTCGTCTTCTGGGTGCTGTTCTACGCCTTCTGGCGCCTCATCAAGGCCGACGCCTTCGGCTATGCCGGCACGCTGTGGCGGGAGATGGGCCACATCGAGCCCTGGATCGGCTATTTCCTTCTGGGCGACGTCAAGTTCCACATGCATTTCCTGCCGACCCTGTTCGGCATCGTCCTGATGACGCCGCTCTTCCGCCAGGCGGCACGGAGCCCGATCCTCGGGCTGATGGTGCTGGCAGCGCTCCTCGTCAAGCGCGAGCTCGACCTCTTCATCTGGGAACGGGCCTGGTGGCTACCCGGTTACGATTACATCCTCCGGGCGGTGAAGATCCTGACCTATGCCGGCTACGGCTTCGTCGCCGCCGCGGCATGGGGGCTGATGAAGCGCGGTTTCGCCGGGGCCCGAGCCCGGCCCTTCCTGCCGGCGATGATCTATCTCGGCCTCGTTCTCTTCGCCCTGAAACTGATTGCCGCCTTCCGCACCATCGAGACCGGCAAATGGCCTTTCGACTACACGCCGGGCTACTGGGCCGACTTCCTGATGCCGGCGGCGGTGTTCCTGATCGCCATGGCGCTGGCCGACCGGCGCTGGCCGCGGCTCTTCACCCGCCTCGCCTCCTACAGCTTCGGCCTCTATCTCGTGCACCCGATCTTCATCGACCTGTTCGAGGTCCTCACCAGGGGCCTGGCGCTGAGCCCGGGCGCGCTCGTGCTCTCCAAGATCGCCTTCACCCTGCCGCTCGCCTCCCTGCTCACATGGCGGATCGCGCGCTCGCGGATGCTGGCCTGGACGATCGGCCTCGGAGAGCTGCCCCGACCGGGGATCGTGCTTGCGCTGCTGCGCCGACACCCCGGCGGCAAGGCCACCGGAGACGGCCCGCCCTCTCCGGCCGAATAGCGCCGGTGCCCATGCCTTCCCCTCCTCCGAATTCACCTCCCGATCATGAAAGGAGCCCCGATGCAGGATCTCTGCCCCGACCGTCATCCCGGAAAGATCACCCCCGTGCCCGGATCTGCCGCCGCCCTCTCCGACCGCCTGCGGATCTTCCGCCCTGCGGGGCCGGGTCTTTCATGGCAGGACCTCGTACCGATTCTCGACGCGGTGGCCGACGGGGTGCGGCCGGGGCGGGGAATTCTCGTCGATCTGGCCGCCATCGCCGCCGTGACCGACACCACCGTCGCACTCCTCCACGATCTGGCCTGCCGTGCGGCCGGCAGGGTCGATCTCGCCTTCGCCGCGCCCGGCCCCGCCCTCGGCGCCCGGCTCGACCGGCTCGGCCTCGCCGGCGCCCTGCCGCTCTTTCCGAGCCGGGAAGCCGCGCTTGCAAGCCCCGTGCTGCGGCGCCACACCCTCGGCCACGCCAAGGCCGTCATCCTCGCCGCCGGCGAAGGCAGCCGCGCGCGCCCCCTCACCCGCCTGACCCCGAAACCGCTCCTCAAGGTGCTGGGGCGGCCGATCCTCGACTGGATGATTGATCATCTCGCCTCCTTCGGCCTGCACCGGCTGGCGATCAATTCCGGCCACCTGGCTCCCCGGCTCGAGGCCCATCTTGCGGCAGCCGACGCCGCTCTCGATCTCAGGGTGCTGCGCGAGCGCCGCCACCGCGCCGGCCGGCTGGAGGACGGCCCGGTCGGCTCGGCCACCACGCTGGCCCGCCTCGCCCGGGAAGGCTGGATCGACCGACCGGTGATCGTCGGCTGCGGCGATACCCTCGTCGATATCGACCTTGCCGGCATGATGATGCGGCATGCGGACCGGGGAAACGCCGTCACCATCGCCGCCATGGAGGTGCCGCAGGCCCGGGTCTCCCGTTACGGCATCCTCGCGGTCGAGGAGAACGGCACCGTGCGCCGTTTCCAGGAAAAGCCGCGCCCGGAAGACGCCGCGAGCCGCCTTGCCAGCATGGGCATCTACATCTTCTCCCCCGAGGCCCTCGCGGATCTTTCTCCCGAGGCGGGGCGCGACATCGGCCAACATCTTCTGCCGGCGTTGCTCGCGCAAGGCACCTCGATCGGCATCTGGCGGCACCGCGGCGGCTGGTGCGAGGTCGGCACGCCAACCGATCTGCACGAAGTCAACATGGCGGCGGCCCGCGGCGAAGCGCCCCTGGCCCGCCTCGCGGCGCTCATGCGCGACGAGCGGATCCACCTCGGCAACGGGGTGCGCCTCGGCCCCCGGGTGCGGATCGAGGGGCCGGTATTCATCGGCGATCGGGTCGAGATCGGGGGCAATTGCCGCCTGGTGGGCCCCGTCGTCATCGAGAGCGGTGCCCGCATCGGCCCGGGTTGCCGGGTCGAGAACGCCCTCGTGCTCGAAAACGCCACCCTGTCGGCAGGCGCGCAGTGCATCGGCACGCTTGCCCTTCCTCCCGCCCTCGAGGCCTGCGGGGAGGCAGACCGCCCCAGCCCAGTGGCAAGAAGCGATGCCCCGCTGCCCCTGCCGGCCACCTTCGAAGGAACGGCCCGGCCCAAGCCCGCATCTCGTCCTCAACCCGCATGGCAATGAGGAAGGCGGCATCGGAGACGGGGCCGGCCAGGGAGGCCACCGGCCACGGCGCCTTCCGCCGCGCCATGTCCGGCCCGTCCCCGCACGGCCTCTGCAGCCGGCAGGGTATCATCGCCGCGTCGCTGCCGCTCCTTCATGGCGGCGAGACGCGAAAATGCTTGGAGAGGCGCAGCCCCTGTCCCTGATAGTTCGAGCCGAGATCCGCACCATAAAGCCGGTCGGGCCGGGCGGTCATGCGCTCGAACACCAGCCGCCCCACTTCCTGACCGTGTTCGAGCACAAAGGGCACCTCGTGGCAACGCACCTCGAGCACGCCGCGCGCACCGCGCCCCCCGGCAGACTCATGGCCGAAACCGGGATCGAAGAACCCGGCATAATGCACGCGAAATTCTCCCACCATCGCGAGATAGGGAGCCATTTCCGCCGCGTATTCCGGCGGGATGACCACCGATTCGCGGCTCACGAGAATGTAGAAGGCGCCCGGGTCGAGCACCAGTCGGCCCTCCTCGGCGCGAACCGGCTCCCAGAAGGCGTCGGGATCGTAATGCTCGACCCGGGAAAGATCGATCAGCGGCGCGTGCGCCCGCGCCCGATAGCCGACGACAGGGCGCGCAGAGTGCCTCGCCCCGCCGGCGGCGAATTCGAGATCGACCGAAAAGGCCAGCCCGTTGTCCACCCGGGGCCGTGCACCGGCCGGTGCATGGACGCCCATCAGCGCGCGCAGCTCCTCGTCGGCAAGGCGCGCATCGCCCCGGCGGAAGCGGATCTGGTTGAGACGCATCCCCGGCCGCACCAGCACGGAAAAGCTCCGCGGGCAGATCTCGGCATAGAGCGGCCCGGAATAGCCCGGCGCCACCCGGTCGAACTCGCTTCCGTCATCGGTGATGAGGCGCGTGAGGATGTCGAGCCGTCCGGTCGAGCTCTTGGCATTGGCGACGGCGTGAATGTCATCGGGCAGATCGAGCCGCTCCATCAGCGGCACGAGATAGACACAGCCCTTCTCGAGCACCGCCCCCTCCGCGAGCGGAAAGCTGTGCATCTCGAAATCGCCGATCCGCTCGACGAGGCGGCGCCCCTTGCCGGCCAGAAAGGATGCGCGCACACGCCACGCCCTCTCGCCGAGCCGCAGATCGAGGCTTGCCGGCTGCACCTGGCCGGCGTCCATCGCCGCTTTTCCGGCCGTGATCCGCCCCTCCGCGATCAGTGCCCGGATCGATTGCGACGGCAAGACGCCCTGTCGTTGTTCCACCGCTGCGGCTCCTCCGTTTCGGCCGGGTTGCATCGGGTAGGCACGTTCCGGGCCCGCCCGGCGATTTACCGCATAACCGCCCCCGAGAAGCGTTGCAATCGGCGTCGCGGATGGGGTCCCGTGCCCCGAATACGCTCCGGGCCCTCTTGCCGACAAGAGGCATGAGATGGCGTCCTGAAGAGTCGGTGCGACCTTGTTCCCCAACTTCGAGCCGAGCGCAGTTGCAGGGCGACGATCCTGCCGGTCCATCTGCTCGGCTCCATGGGGATTCGTCGGGAGCACCGGGGCAATCGCAGATCGCAGCGCGTCCCAGTGCCATGCGGCGCCCCGGGATGGCCTGCCCACCATCTGCGCGGACCTCGGGGCTCCGACCAGACGCGTCACTGCTCCCCGTTCGGAATCATGCCGGCGACGTTGACGGCACCCGTTTTCCCGTTCCGGCGGTCAAGCGGATTGGCGGAGCGGGCTCTCGTCCGGCGGGTGCGGGGAAAGCTCCTGCATGCCGGATTGTCCTCCTTGCGCGGCGCATCGGTTCCGGCACCCGGAACGGCGCAGCTCGAACGGCTCGAGCGACTTCGTCCGATGTCCCTTGCATCCCCGGCGGCCCGTTCGAAGGCGGTTCGGGGCGCGGCGGCGACGATCGGCCGCTTCCAGGTCCTTCCGCTCCGGGCAGGCGCATCCGCCTGAAGCGAATGCGACGGCGCCGAACCGGGCGACTGTTTCCGGTTCGACCGCTACCATCCCGGCGCATCCGCAGGAAACGAGCGCGACGGCGCCGCAGGGTGGCACCCGGCGCCCCGACCGCCGCGGTCTTCGGCTCCTTGTGGCCATCCCCCACCCGGCAGGGCATGCCTGCCCGGAGGAGCGATGCCGGAAGGGGCCGCACAGGTCGTGATCGGCCAGCGGGCAGGCCCCGTATGTCCGGGGCAAACACACCCAGGGATACGGTCTCCTAACAAGCTGCCCCTGGTCTCGGCTGGCTTTCCCGACCGAAGATTCGAGCCCGGATCGGCCCGCGGCCGAAGAACGACCGTGGCCGCCAGGCGATCCGGCGGGCTGCGCGTCACCGCGCCAAGACTCCGCTCGGCCCGCCTTGCCGCAGAGATCACGGCGTCCCGCAGGCGCTGTCGCCTGCCCCGGCTGGGGCGCCAGCCCGCGGAGGTAGGCTTCCACCCCGTGCGCAGTGCGGCCCGGGGCACGGGGTCATCTCCGCCGGCGGCGATGCTCCCCCCCCGGCATCCGCCCGCATGGGCGTCCAACAGAGCGGGCCTCACGCCACCCGGCCGGGCGACGGCCAAGATTCCGTCGTGATCGTGCAACCTTTCCTCGACGATCCGGTTTTCCGGCCGCCGACGAGCGCCGGCGGCCGCCACCGGGGATGGTCTGGAAATCGGATATGGACACGGCTTCGACCTGCGTCCATGCCCTCCCCGCCGGGGCATGGGCCCGGTCGAGACGGGGCGGTCAACAGACCCGCAATGGGGTCTGGACAAGCAACACAAAAACGGACATATACGGAGCGCAACGTCGGAGCCCGCTTTCGGACGGGTTCCGAAGATCGCGCAAGCGATTGAAACGAAACGAGAAGGGCGACGTGCTGCAAGGTGCGGCAGCGGACTGTAAATCCGCCGGGGAGACCCATGCCTGGTTCGATTCCAGGGTCGCCCACCATCCCTGACCGCCTTCCTCTCTTCGATGAACGACGCCTCGCCGCAGGCGGTTCGCGGGCATCCCCATCCGTGTTTTCCTGCGGGCATCCTCCCCGTCATCGGCACAGGAAGTTGCACAAGGAGTTTCCATGGCCCGCAAGCCGCAGCACATCATCGACAGGGAACGCCTGCGCAAGGCGGAAACGCGGCGCAGCGTCTGGCTGTTCGGTCTTCACGCCGTGCGCGATGCCCTCCTCAACCCGCGGCGCGAGAGGCGGCGGCTTGTCGTGACGCCCAACGCGGCCCGGAAACTGGCAGATGCGATCGAGGCCGCCGGGATCGTTCCCGAAATCGTCGATCCGCGGCGATTCTCCGCACCCCTCGATCCGGGGTCGGTGCATCAGGGAGCGGCCCTCGAGGTCGCACCGCTCGACTGGGGCGGGCTCGATGCGGTGCTTTCCGGCCGGAAGGCGGAAGAAGACACGGCCCCCTCGGGGGGAGGAGCGACGCGGCCTCCGCTCGTCGTGCTCCTCGATCGGGTGACGGATCCGCACAATGTCGGCGCGATCCTGCGCTCGGCCGAAGTGTTCGGCGCCGATGCCGTCATCGCCACGGCGCGCCACGCCGCCCCCGAGACCGGCGCTCTGGCCAAGGCGGCCTCGGGGGCGCTCGAGCGCCAGCCCTATCTCCGGGTGCGCAATCTGGCCGACACCATCGACCGGCTGCGCGATGCCGGCTTCGCGGTCCTCGGTCTTGACGGGGCGGCGGAAACGGCGCTCGAGGAGGCCGTGGCCGAAGTGGTGGACCGGCCGCTGGCCATCGTCCTCGGTGCCGAGGGGCCCGGCCTGCGCCAGCGGACCCGCGAGAAGGTCGATCATCTGGTGCGAATCATCCCGGCCGGCGGGTTCGGCTCGCTCAACGTCTCGAATGCGGCGGCGGTGGCGCTGCACGTGGCCGACTGGCTGCGCCGATCGCGGGCGCTGCCGGGCGCGAACGGCAGCAGCCCGACCCCGCCCGACGTGAAGGAAGGCTGAGGCCACGCTCCCGCCCTTGCGCCGCTGCGCAGCCGAACGGTCGTTTCGCGCCCGATCGCGCGGCGATTCCCCGGCAGCCGGTGCACCGGCCGGGCGTGACCCGGCCCCTCGTCGCCTCGCTCTTCAGGGCAGGAGTTGTTCGATCCGGCTCTGTTCGGAAGCCGACACGATTGCCGTGGGGACCCGGATCGACAGGCGCGGCTCGGATCGGGCGCCTTCCGCCGGCTCCACCACCGGGGCCGCCCTCATTTCTTTCTCTTGCCGACAAGGTTCCGACGGCTTCTTGCGGCGCGTTCGCGCAGATCGCGCGGCGCGACGACCTCGACCGCGTCCCCCCATGTATAGAGATGCCAGTCCATCTCGAGCGCCCCGCCGGCGCGGAAGCGGACGAGGAGGGAGCCGTCCGGTTCCTGTTCGACCGTCTGATCGGGATGGAAGACGTATTCGGCCGCATCGGCCGCCGCTTCCGGGCGGAAACGCCAGACCACGTCGAAGGGCGGCTCGAGGAAGGTGCCGAAGCAGCGCCTTGCGTGTCTCTCGATGTCGAAATCGGGATCGCGCTCGAAGACCTCGTCGGTGATCTCGACCGACAACACCCCCTGAAGGCGGTAGTGCCGCACATCGCTTCCACCGGCCGGTCGGGCGACGAGATAGGGCCGCTGACCGTATAGGAAGCCGCAAGGCTCGAGCAGGCGCGTGACGGCTCTGGTGTAGCCGCGGGCCCGGTAGGCCACCTTGACCCGGCGTGACGCCAGGATGGATTCGCGCAACGCCCCGATGACGGCAGGGTCGATCCGCACCCGCGGCCCCGGTCGCGAAGCCAGACCTTCCGATACGAGGAGAAGCTCGAGATCGGGTTCGATCCGCCGCTGCCGCGCCGCCGACTGCCGGGCAAGCAGCTTGTCGGCAAGCGCAACGAGCCTTTCGCTCTCCCCGGCGCGATTGTCACGCCGCAGCACGTCCGCAGCGGCACGGAGAGCGGCGATGTCGTCGGCCGTCACGTCGAAGGCCCGTGCAACGCCTCCGCATCCCCGCCAGCGCTTCCGTCCTTCGGCATCGCGCATCTCCTCCACCTCGTCGAGGAGTCGCACCGCCGCATCGCGCATCCGCTCGGCCGTCCGTCGCGAGACACCGAACCTCTCCATGATGTCCTGGAGGCCGATCCCCTGCCGACTAGCCGACATCATCATGCACAACCTGAGAACCTCGCCCGCCTTCTCGTAACTCATCCCGCCTCCATGCGCCGGATTCTGACGTATCTCGATGATATCACGAGAATGCAGGGCACGCGAATCACCCTGCACACACAACCCAGGAAAAAGGAGATCGCATGGCTCGCAAACGTTTCCGCCGCCGGTTCGGGGGCATCACCCGCCTGTTCGATGAGGACGACTGGCAGATCAGCCCCCCTTTCTTCGCCCGGATCCTCGCCAATATCCTGCGGCAATCCCGCAACCATTCCGTGCTTTTCAAACCCGCCCTGCGCACCGTGGCCATGCTCGTCGCCGAACAGGTCGCGCCCCAGATCGAGGCCGTTTTCGCACGGCTGAGCGAAAGGGACGATACGCCCTCCCGGAGCGAAGCGCCCGCGAATGCCGTCCTCGATCCGGATCTTGCCGAACTTATCGGGAATCTGGCGGAAGCGGAAGCAACCGCCATCCGTCTTTCCCTGACGCAGGTTCGCCGGCATCTTCCCCAGGTTCTGGCGGCGCTTGACGATATCGCCGCGCAAGAGGACGAGCCGCACAGCCGGTTTTCCTTCCGCATCATCCGGCGCAACGTGGCGCTTCTGGCCGAGGCCCTCGGTCTCGACCGGATCGAACGCGCCATCCTCGAATTCGCCATTCACGCCGATCAGGAGACTGCGGTTGACGGCCTGTTCGTGCGCTGTGTGGATGCCCTCGGCGGCACGACCTCGGCTCTCGCGGCCATCCTCGGGCACGAGCGGGGAGCGATTGCCAAGCGGATCGGCGCGAACAGCCGCCTCACGCGTTGCGGTCTTGTCCGCATCAGCACCAATTTCAACGGCGATCCGAGTTTCGACATCGGCACCCGCCTGCAGACCGCCCTTCTCCAGGAGACGGAGGGGGTCGAGGAACTGCTCACGCGCTTTCTCGGCCCCGCCCACGAGGCCACCCTCACACTGGAGGACTATCCCCATCTCGCCGACGCGATCGAGCAGATCGTCCGTATTCTCTCACAAGCGGTCGAGAAGAAGCGCACCGGCGTCAACATCCTCTTCCACGGTCCTCCCGGCACCGGCAAGACCGAACTCGCCAAGCTTGTGGCCGCCCTTGCCGGTCATCCCCTCTACGATGTCGGCACGACCGACGAGGACGGAGAAGAACCCACCCGCTCCGACCGGATCTCCGCCTTCCAGCTGGTGCAGAGCCTGCTCGAAGGGCGGGAGAAGCCCGGGGTGTGCCTGTTCGACGAGGCGGACGACATCTTCGGAGCAAGCAGCTTCGACATCCTTCCCTTCCGCCTCCGCAGCTCCAAGGTCTTTTCCAACAAGCTGATGGAGAGCAACCCCGTGCCGACGATCTGGATCGTCAACCGGAGCACTCATCTGCCCGAGAACATCCTGCGCCGGGCGACCTTCGTGCTGCATGTCGACACGCCGCCCCTGCATGTGCGCCAACGCATCGTCGGCAAGATCGCGGCCGAACGTGCGCTCGATCTGCCCGAAACCGAGATCGCACGGCTCGTCAGCCGCTATCCCGCCCCGCCGGCGATCTTCGCCAATGCCATTGACGCCGTGTGCCTTGCGGGCGGGAACATCGCCCTCCTCGACGAGGCGCTCGGCGAGTTCTGCAAGGTGCTCGGCATCCGGCCGAACACGGCTGCCCTGCCGGCGGATGCCCGCCCGTTCAGGGCCGATCTCTCCCAGGCCGAGGTCGATCTCCAAGCCCTCCTCGAGCGGCTGGAACGCGCAAGGGACAAACCCTTCTCCCTCTGCCTTCACGGCGCGCCGGGGACGGGCAAGAGCGCCTTCGCCCTCGAACTCGGCCGCCGTCTCGGCATGGAGATCGAAAAGGTGCGGACCTCCGACCTGCTTTCCCCCTTCGTCGGGGTCACGGAGCGGAACATCCGCCGCGTGTTCGACCGGGCGGCGCGGCTCGGCATCTTTCTCGTCATCGACGAGGCCGATTCGCTGCTGCGGGCACGCAGCGGCGCCTTTCGCAGCTGGGAAGTGACACAGGTCAACGAGTTCCTCGTGGCGATGGAAGCCCATCCCCTGCCGTTCGTGTGCACCACCAACCTTGCGGACACGCTCGACGAAGCGTCACTGCGTCGCTTCACCTTCTCCGTGCGCTTCGATCCCCTGCCGCCCGAGAAGGCCGCGCGGTGTTTCCGCCATTACTTCGACCTCGACCCCCCGGCGGATATGGCCATGCTCGAAGGGCTCGTCCCGGCGGATTTTTCCCTCGTGCGGCGCAAGGCGGATCTCCTCGGCGAGCTCGGCAACCCGCAGGCGCTCCTGCGCCATCTCGCGGCCGAGATCGCCAAGCGGCAACGGAAATCCGAAAGGCGGGGAATCGGCTTCCGTCCGCAGCGGCAGAGGGAAAGTTCCATGCACTGAAAGGACGAGAGGCCCGACCGCATGGCGGCACGTGCTCGCGGGACGACCCGGGAGCATGTGCCGCCCCGTGCAGAAGGCGGGAGGGCGCGCCGGAGCCCCTGTCAATAGAGCCCGCCGGCCGAGAGCGAACCGAATCCCGTGCCGGGAACATTCTCCCCCTCCGGCGGCGCCTCGACCGGAATCTGCCCGCTCTCGGCCCCGGGTTCCTCGCCCGGTGCGAAAAGCGGCAGGTCGGAGCCCATGGCGAAGCCGCCGTCGATCACGTCGCTGGCACCGAATGCAGGTTCCTCGCCGGGGCGGAAGAGCTCGGAAACGACATTGTCGCCCGTGGCATCATCCGGAAGCCGCGCGCCCGTGCGCCGGTCGATCTTGACGAAAACGCCGTCGGGCGGCACCGGAAACGGCCCCGACGGGTAGAGCTTGACCGCTTCCTGCATGAATTCGTTGAACACCGGCGCGCACATCGAACCGCCATAGGCGCCCCGGCCGAGAGGTTTGGGAATGTCGTAGCCGATATAGCAGCCGGCGACGAGGCGCGAGGTGAAGCCGATGAACCACACGTCCCGCGCCTCGTTGGTGGTGCCGGTCTTGCCGGCCACGGGCACGTCGAGCGTGACCCGGCCGGCGGCCGTGCCCCGGCGCACCACGTCCTGCATCATCGAGGTGAGCTCATAGGCGGTGATCGGGTCGAGCACCCGCTGGCGAACCTCGCGGATCCGGGGGCTCACGCCTTCGGGCAGATCGCGTCGGGCGCAGTCGAGACATTCGCGCCGATCGTGGCGATAGACCGTCCGCCCCCAGCGATCCTGCACCCGGTCCACCAGCGTCGGCTCGACCCGCAACCCGCCATTGGCGAACATGGCATAGGCCGAGACCATGCGGAAAAGCGTGGTTTCCTGGGCACCCAGCGCATTGGCCAGATGCGGCTTCATGTCGTCATAGACACCGAAACGCTCGGCATGCTCGGCCACGCGATCGAGCCCCACCGCACGCGCAAGACGCACCGTCATCAGGTTGCGCGAATAGACGATCCCGGTGCGCAGCGGCGCCGGTCCGTAGAACTTGTTGGACGAGTTCTTCGGCCGCCAGATCCCTTCGGGAGTCTCCACCTCGATCGGCGCATCGATGACGATCGTTGCCGGGGTGTAGCCCGAATCGAGCGCGGCGGCATAGACGAAGGGCTTGAAGGCCGAACCGGGTTGCCGCCTTGCCTGCGTCGCCCGGTTGAAGACCGACTGCTGGTAGGAAAAGCCGCCCTGCATGGCGAGCACCCGGCCGGTCTCGGCGTCCATCGCCACGAAGGCCCCCTCGATTTCGGGGATCTGCCGCAAGGACCAATGGTCGAAAGGCGCGCCGGGTGCGGGTTCCCGCCCCTTCCGATCGGCCTTGCGCACGAAGATCACGTCGCCCGGCCGCAGAAGATCGGCCACGCGGCGCGGTTTCGGGCCGGCCTTGCCGTTGCGCCCCACGGGGCGGGCCCAGCGGATGTCGTCGAAGGGGATGACGTCCCGCTCCGGGTCGGCCGGCATGCCGGCCACGCCGATGCGCGCCAGCTTGCGCCCGCTCGTCAGCACCACCGCAAGATGCCAGCCGTCGATGTCGCGCGGGGCCTTGACCGCATCGAGCGCCTCGCGCCAGGCGCTCTCGTGCGCCAGCGCCTCGCGTGGCACCCGCGCCACCGGGCCGCGCCAGAGCCCCTTCCTGCGGTCATAGGCCTCGAGCTGATGCCGCAGCGCCCGGGCCGCCACCTTCTGCAGCCGCGGATCCTTGGTCGCCCGGATGCGATAGCCGCCGGTAAAGAAATCGTCGGCTCCGAAATCCGCCGAGAGCTGGCGGCGAATCTCGTCGGTGAAATAATCGCGCGGCGGCATGTTCTCACGGTAGGAGGGGTAATCGCCGTTCTGCACGGTGCGCAGTGGCTCCTTCATGGCCGCCTCGGCGGCTTCGCGGGGGACATAGCCGTTATCGGCCATCTCCTTGAGCACGTAGTTGCGCCGGGCGACGGCCCGATCGTATTGTCGCACCGGGTGATATTGCGACGGCGCCTTGGGCAGGGCCGCGAGATAGGCCACCTCGGCCAGGGAAAGCTCCTCGAGCGGCTTGTTGAAATAGGTCTGTGCCGCCGCCGTCACCCCGTAGGAGTTCTGTCCGAGGAAGATCTCGTTGAGATAGAGTTCGAGGATCTTGTCCTTGGGCAGCGCCTTCTCGAGCCGCGAGGCGAGAATGATCTCCTTGACCTTGCGCTCGGCCGAGCGCGTGCCGTCGAGCAGGAAGTTCTTCATCACCTGCTGGGTGATGGTCGAGGCGCCGCGCAGCCGCTTGCCGCGGGCGGCGTCGATCAGCGCCTTGACGATGCCGATCGGGTCATAGCCCCTGTGGCGGTAGAAATTCTTGTCCTCGGCCGAGATGAAGGCCCATTTCACCTGATCGGGGATTTCCTCGATCGGGGTGAAGATGCGCCGCTCGCGGGCGAATTCGTCGATCAGCTCCCCTTCCGAGGAATAGATCTGCGAGATGGTGGGGGGGCGGTAGTTCTTGAGCTGCTCGACATCGGGCAGCCCCTGGGCATACATCCAGAAAAGGGCGCCGAGCCCGAAGGCCGCCATCGCGAACCCCAGCGTCAGCCAGCCGAAGAACCAGCCGAAGAAGCGGCCGAGCCCGACAAGGAGGCCGAGCGACAGGCGCCATGCAAGCGACCGGGTGCGACGGCGCCCGGAAGGGGCCGTCGGCTCGGCGGAAGGGGCGGCCCCGGCCGACCCGGCAGAGGCGGAGGGCGCCCCGGTCGTCCCGGGCGCGGCCGCACTCTCCACGGGCCGGTCGGCAAGGGGCACGGCGAACGGCGCGCCCCTCTCTCCTGCGTCTTCGCCCCCGTCCCTTGCCGCCGCATCGGCCGAGGGCGGTTCCTCAGGCGCGATTTCCGCCGAAATTTCGGGCACGCCCGATGCCGCAGCGCCCTCGGTCTCCGCAGGTTCGGCAGAAACAGGCGCCGCCGCGGACGTTGCGGTATCGGGCGCCCTCCCTGCGGATCGGGGCGCGGCGCGATCGGCGCCAGTGTCCGCATCTGCGCCCTGCCCGGCCGCCGGCCCCGACGGGGGCGTTTCCGCGGGCGGCACCGCAGTCGTCATCTCGTCCACCGCCCCCGATCCGGCCGCCACGGGGATTTCCTCCGCCGGGCGCCGGCCGGGATCCGGCATTGGTGTTTCATCGGGAAGGCCTGCGCCCCCGGATGCCGCCTCGGGGCGCGATGACGCCGCGCCATCCTTTTCGGGCGCCGGCGGCGCGAAGACGCCGGGCCGCGCGAGGGGGATGTCGGCCGCCCCCCGGCCTGCCCGGAACGAGGCCGCACTTTCCTGCGGGGAGGGCGAAGAAGCCGCGCCCGCAGGAGAGGGGGCGCCACTCTCCGCGCTTTCCGCCTTCGTGGCAGGCGCCGCCCGCCGGGCCGCATCACCGGCGAGACCGGGGCGCACGGCCGGATCTTCCGCCTGCTCCCGCGCGCCCTTTCTCCCGCCGATCGCCGTGCCCGGCCGCTCGGCCCGCACCGCCCCGAGGGGCAGCGGCTCCGTCGGCCCGCTCCCCCGCGCCTTCCCGGAGGGGCGCGTGTGCTCTCCCGAAGGAGAGACATCCTTGCCGGGTGCGGGCATGTCGCTGTCGGGCTTGTGGTCCACGCGTCCATCCACTTCCTGGCCCGCTCGCGGGCACGACAAGAGAGGCCGCGCATCGCGGCCCGAAGTCCCTATACAGGAAGCCGCTCTCTCCCGTCAAAGACGCCCGCCCCGTCACCTGCCGACCGGCGATCCCCTGCCATGGCCGCTTGGCCCCCGTGAAGGAACACCCGCCCGGGTGAAACCGGTCAAAACGGGGAAGCCGACCGGGCGGACAGCCCCGGCAGGGCCGCGCTCCCGGCCGGCAGGAAAGAAACGCGGTGCAAAGCTGGCTCATGAGCGGCCGTGCCGGCAGAAAGGAGGGCGAACGGGCCGCAGGAGGCGGCAGACGGAAAGGGAGCGCAAACGGGGTCGGCCGCACGGACGGACGGCGACCACCACGTCGGCCGAGAGGAAGGCTGCCCCGGCGAGGGCGGATGCCCGTTCCGCGACGCGGCCGCCTTTCGAGGGAGGACCCATCCCGGCCCCGCGAAGCGGGCGTCCCCGAAACGGATCCGAGGCAGATCGTCCTTCTTCCCTTGCGCCCCGCCCTCACTCCGTCCTCCCCCACCCCGGCGGTCTTTCCGGGGGCGGCCCTACCCGGCGCGGATCTCGTCCGGGCAGCAAGAAGGCGTCAAACAGGCCGACAGCCCGGACAGGGAGAACCGCCGCGATGGGGTCACGTCCGTCAAGGTGGTGTAATTTGGGTGGCCTCGTGTCATGATCATGCGGCCTGGGTCGTTATGCCGAGAATGGGGTCGGTCTCCTCGTTGTCGATCTGGGCGAAGGCCTCGAGAAGCATGTAGCGGCTTGCGGTCTGCCATTCGTCGTTCTGCTCGAACAGGACGGCGCCGATGAGGCGGGTGATGGAGGCCTCGTTGGGGAAGATCCCGACGACGTCGGCCCTGCGCTTCACCTCCTTGTTCAAATGTTTGATCGGGTTGGTGCTGTGCAGTTTCTTGCGGTGCTGTCGGGGGAGTGAGCGCCGGTTCGCCGCAGGCGACAAACCGTCCGGGGACGGTTTGAGGCGAGAACGGGCGGAGCCCAATGTAGGCCAGCACGTCGTGCTCGCTCTCGTCCATCAGCTCGGCCAGTTTGGGCCAGCGCGTTCGCAACTGGTCGGCGACGCGGCGCCATGTCTCGCCGGCCTGGGTTCGGTCGGGCTGATCGAAGGGCTGGCGGATCGCGGCAGCAACGACGGTGTGCTGGCCGCGCGAGACGTGGGCCAGGGCGTTGCGCATCCAGTGGACGCGGCAGCGTTGCCAGGTGGCCTCGAAGACGCGATCGATGGCCGCGCGCAGGCCGCTGTGGGCATCCGGGATGACCGGCCTGGTGCCGTCGAGCCCGCGGACCTTGAGGCTGCGCAGAAAATCCATCCTCGAGCGGTTTCCGCCTCCGACGGCCCCAGCCCCAGGCCGATGATTTCACGGCGCCCGTCCGTGTTCGCGGACACGGCTATCATGGCGGCGACGCCGACAATCCGCCCGCCCTGGCGCAGCTTGAGACAGGTGGCATCCAGCCGGACACAGGGCCATTCGTCCCCTCTCGGCAATTGCCCGCAATCGCCGCCGGGCAGCGGGTGAGCGGCTGGTTCAGGAATTCGTTGACCCGCTCGTCAATGTCCTTGCACGGCTCCGAGACCGTGCTTCTGGAGATGCCGTACAGGCCCATCGCCTGTGTCAGTTCGTCCACGCAGCGGGTCGAGACGCCGCCGATCCCGTTCGGGGCCATGCTCGAACCAATGGCGCATCAGCCCCTCACCCCGGATCACCGCAACCAACGCCTTCCCGGACGTCTTGCGCGGCTCCGGAAAGCCGGGAAAGTAGCTGCCCCGCCGCAGCTTGGGCACCCGCAGGTTCAGCCGGGATAGTGTCCCGAGGAGTGGTGTAACTTTGTTCTTTGGCCTTGGCTTGGCCGCAGTTACAGGGCGGCGATTTTCGCGGGATCCATGGGGGCAGTGTCGCAGATGGCGGCGACGGTTTCCAATGTGATGTAGCGCCTTGTGATGGCCCACTCGTCATTCCGCTCGAGCATCAGGGGTCCGAGCAGGCGCGTTACCGCGGCCTCGTTCGGGAATATCCCGACGACGTTGGTGCGGCGCTTGATTTCCTTGTTCAAGCGCTCGAGCGGATTGGTGGAATGGATTTTCGCCCAGTGGGTGCGGGGAAAGCTCTTGTATGCCAGAACGTCCTCCTCGGCGCGGCGCATCAGCTCCGCGAGCCTGGAATGGCGCGGCTCGAACGCCTCGATCAGCTTCGCCCAATGTTCTTTTGATGCCGCGAGCGTGTCCTGATCGAAGGCGGTTCTGAGGGCAGCGGTGACGATCGGGCGGTCCTTCTTGCTGACGCAGGCAAGCGCGTTGCGCATGAAGTGAACGCGACAGCGCTGGATGGTGGCGCCAAGCACCTTGGCTGCCGCGGCCTTCAGCCCCTTGTGGTCATCGGCGATGATCAGACGGGTTCCGCGCAGGCCGCGGTCGGCCAGCGAGCGCAGGAGCTCGTCCCGGAAGACTTCCGCCTCGCCGGGTTGGACGGCAATGCCGAGAACCTCGCGCCGGCTGTCGAGGTTGACCGCGACAGCCACTATGGCCGCGACGGAGACGATGCGCCCGGAACGGCGCACCTTGATGTAGGTGGCATCAAGCCACAGGTAGGGCCATTCGCCTTCCAGCGGACGGTTCAGAAACGCGCCGACCCGTTCGTCAATCTCGCCACAGAGCCGGGAAACCCGGCTCTTCGAAACCCCGCTCATCCCCATGGCTTTGACCAGGTCGTCCACCGAGCGCGTCGGGAGCCCCTGGACACAGGCTTCCTGGATGACCGCTGTCATGGCTTTTTCTGCTGCCCGGCGCGGCTCCAGGAACTCGGGAAAGCAGCGGCCCTTGCGAAGCTTCGGGATCTTGAGGTCAACCCTTCCGGCACGCGTCTCCCAGCCCCGGGTCCGATATCCGTTGCGATGGTTCATCCGATCGGCGCTGCGCTCGTGCGCCCCGGCACCACAGAGCTGGTCGACGTCCAGCGCCATAAGGCGGTCGGCGACGAACCCGGGCATCTCGGCCAGAAAATGGGTGTCGGATGTCTGAGACAAAAGTGCACGCAGCACCGCGGTCTCTGATAAACTGTCCTTGGTCATGGTTGATCTCCTCGGTCAAAGGTTGGGTCCGCAAACCAAATCTTGGCCGAAGAACAACCGTGGCCGACAGGCAAGCAGCGCGGGCCTCGCTTCGCCACGCAAAGCCTCCGCTCAGCCCGCGCTGCCGGCAGAAATTACACCATCCCGTGGGACACTGC
>Ga0256839_1000146_pt1 | contig 92735 bp, 98 predicted proteins | sample 354166metaG_FD_185968 | JGI IMG/M metagenome (GOLD analysis project Ga0256839, IMG submission 185968) | Hydrothermal vent microbial communities from Mid Atlantic Ridge, Atlantic Ocean - 354-166 | ecosystem: Environmental > Aquatic > Marine > Hydrothermal vents | place: Atlantic Ocean: Mid... | reverse complement strand
GACGCGCCCCACCGGCGAGATGTCGAGTGTTTCCACTGCTGCAGACATGGTTGTTTTCTCCTGTTCGCGTTCGTCAGACGACGAAGATGTCTTCTTCGGCCCAGGCCGGGGCGGCGCCCTTGGCGGCCGCGGTAAGCTTGATGTAGCCCTTCTTGTCCACGCCTTCGGGCATGTCCCTGGGCACGCCCATCATGGTCTGGGTCTTGAACACCGTTCCCGGCGCCAGATCGTAGAAGGGGAATTCCGGCTCGGTGCAGCCCAGGCAGGGCATGCCGGCACGGGTCTTGGAGGAATGGCGGTTCCACAGGATCCGGTTGCAGGGGCTGTGGGTCATCGGCCCGCGGCAGCCCAGGTCATAGAACAGGCAGCCCTTGCGCTGGCCGAAGGCCGTGGTCGACACCTTGTAGGCAAAGTGCATGTTGCGCGTGCAGCCGGTCTGGGTGAAGGACGAGAAGAAGGTCCTGGGGCGCTGGAATTCGTCCAGCGTCAGGTCGCCGGCGCGGCCCGTGGCCACGGCGACCAGGATCTGCGTCACCCAGTCGGGATGCGCGGGGCAGCCGGGAATGTTGATCACCGGCAGGCCGGATTTCGCGGTAAAGCCCGCACCCAGCGCGCCGCCCTTTTCGCGCTTGAGGAACTGGAGCCCCTCGCTTTCGGAGGGGTTCGGCGCGGTGGCCGGGATGCCGCCCCAGGTGGCGCAGTCGCCGATGGCGACCACGAAATCGGCCGCCGCGGCAAGCTCCTTCACCCAGTCCTTCATCGGCCGGCCGCAGAAGCGGTTCCACTCGCCGGTGCCGTTGGGGGCGTTGATCACCGTGCCTTCGAACACGAAGATGTCGAGCTTGATTTCACCGGAGACGCATTTTTCGACGATGGCCTTCACCTCGTCGCCCAGCTCCAGCCCGAGCGAGGGCTGCCACAGCACGTTGATGCCGAAATCGGTGACCAGGTCGCAGGCGCTGGGTTCCTCGGCGTTCAGGAAGGACATGGTGTTGCCCGAGCAAGCCCCCCCCTGCAGCCACAAAAGATTCGCCATGTTCATTCCTCCCGTGCGCTGTTGGCGGTCGCGATCAGGCCCGGATCCGACAGGGGCCGGCCTTGCCTGCCGGAGGTGTCGCAACGACAATCCCCCGGAAGATGTCGGAGCGCCGCCGCCAGGCCCGGCAGGCGCTGCCTCATCGCTTCCTGTTCTTTCTGTCCTGTGCCGGAAATCCTGTTCGCGCAGGTTCCCGCCCCCATGATCGGGCGAATCGGGCGTCGGCGCCAATCACGATTGGCGGCGGCGGCAGGGAAATCTGAAACAATGTGCAAACTGCAAACCTTCTTTGCTGCTTCTTTGTCAGCAAACCTTGCAGTGAACCTTCCATCTCCGGCCGGAGTCGGAGCCGTATCGGGGCCGTGCCGGCCCGGGCGTCCGTGCGCTCAGGGCGTGCGCTCAGGGCGTGCGCTCAGGGACGGGCAGGCGGCGGGGCGGCCTGCGCGATCAGCCTGCGGTGATCAGCTTGCGGGCGGGGCCAGCCAGTGGCTCAGGTCGCGCCTCAGCAGCGCCTGCAGCCGTTCGATGTCGTCGCGCAGCCGTTCGGCCAGGATCGCGCGCGCGTCGGGCGGCATCTGCGGCGCCGGGCGCGTGTTGGCGGCCGCGAGACGGTCGCGGATCGTCCGGCTCAGCTTCTGCGGCAGCAGGCGGGCGATGGCGCCGGTTACCGGGTTCGGGCGCATCAGGAAATCCTGCAGCGCGCGGTTGCGCGGCACGCCGCCGGCATTGGGCCGGCGCGACATGTCCGGCCGGAAACCGGCATCGACCCCGAGAAAGGCGAATATCTCGCGCATGAGCTGCTGCGGGCGGTCGCGGAACTCCTCGTAGGTCCGGATGAGGATCTGGGAGCGCGGGAAAAGGGCGAAGTAGCGTTCCAGCTGCTCTCCGTAACGCGGGAAGGAGGAGTAGCCGAACAGCGGCTGCCAGCCGGCTGCCAGCCGCTCCTGCTCCAGTTCCAGGGCGCGCAGGAAGTCGGTTTCCGGCTCGATCGCCAGCCTGGTGGCATAGGTGAAGTGGGAAAATGCCTGTTCGACCGGGTTGCGCAGGATCGCGATCAGCCGAGCCCGGGGCAGGCGGCGGGCGATTCGCCCGGGGGCGCGGGGCGAATACAGGTAGAGCGGCGAGGCCTCGCCGCAGACCGCCCCCGGCGGGGCGGGGGCGAACAGCGCCCGGTAGGCGGCCTGGTCGGTGAGCGAATTGTTGATGAATTCGGCTCCCGGCCCGCGGCAGCGCGGCGTGGTGCCCTCGTAGGCGAAGAAGTTCGGCTCCTTCAGGGCGGGCATGAAGATCCCCGGGTGCTGGCGCAGATAGTCGTGCAGCGCCGTGGTTCCGGAACGTGCCGCGCCGATGATCAGAAAATCCGGAAGATCGCTCATCCTGCCGCTCCCGCGCGCATCTTTTTTCGGGCTGTCCTTCCGAAGGGTCCGGCCGCAAGACCGTCTGCCCGGCGCTCCCGGCCGACAGCGTTCCCTGCCGGCATCTTCTGCCAGTATTCCCCTGCCGCGCGGGCAAGTCCAGTGCCGCGCGGGCAAGTCCGGCCGGGCCGGCGGGCCGGAGCCCCGGGCACATGGCGGGCGCGCCGCGCGGATGCGCGTCACAGCTTGGCAGGATGGCGCGATCCTGCTAGGGTTCGGGCGTCGGGGAGGGCTGTCGGCGCGGCATGCGTCGATTCGCTGCACCAGCCGGGGTGGAAGGCCGGCCGGGTGACGGGTGACTTCGCAGAAGCAACCGGCTTCGGGGCCGCCGGTTTCGGTGGAAAAAGCCTCGCGGATCGGGCGATTGGTTCCGCCCGCGAAACGAACAGCCTGACCTCGGCGCGGATTTTTGGCGGGCGGCGCCCCTGCGGGTAGTCTCCGGCTCGCGAAAGGCTGGTTTGGTTATTGCGGGAACGGTGGATTTGAGATGAGCAACAAGGCAGGCAAGGCAGGGAAGAGTCCGGTTGTCGTGATCGGGGCCGGACCGGCGGGGCTGACGGCCGCCTACGAGCTTCAGAAGCACAGCGACGCGCACAGGCCGATCGTGCTCGAGGCATCCGACATGGTGGGCGGCATTTCGCGCACCGAAACCAACAACGGCTACCGCTTCGACATCGGCGGGCACCGGTTCTTCACCAAGGTGAAGGAGGTGGAGGCCATGTGGCACGAGGTGCTGGGCGACGATTTCATCACCGTGCCCCGTCTCAGCCGGATCTACTACCGCGACAAGTTCTTCGACTACCCGCTGAAGCCGATCAACGCGCTGACCTCGATCGGCCCCTACGAGGCGTTCCGCATCATCATCAGCTACATCAAGTGGCAGCTGCGCCCCTACAAGGACGAACAGAGCTTCGAGGAATGGGTGATCAACCGTTTCGGCGGCCGGCTGTACATGCATTTCTTCCGCAGCTACACCGAAAAGGTCTGGGGCATTTCCGGCAAGGAAATCCGCGCCGACTGGGCCGCGCAGCGGATCAAGAACATGTCGCTGTGGAAGGTGGTCTGGAACGCGCTGACCGGCGCCAACGACACCGCCAGCCTGATCGAGGAGTTCCGGTATCCGCGTCTCGGCCCCGGCATGATGTGGGAAAGGACCCGCGACATCGTGCGCGAGCGGGGCGGCGAGGTGCGCATGCGCTCGGAGGTGGTGAGGGTCAACCGCGCGGGCCGCCGGGTGACATCGGTTGATGTGCGCAAGTGGGACCCCGAAAAGGGAGACCTGGGCACCGAGCGCGTCGAGGGCGAGCATTTCATCAACTCGATGGCGCTGCGCGACCTGATTCACGCCTTCGACCCGCCGCCGCCGCCCGAGGTGGTCGCCGCCGCCGACAGGCTGAAATACCGCGATTTCCTGATCGTGACCCTGGTGCTGGACCATGCCGACCCGTTCCCGGACAACTGGATCTACATCCACAGCCCCAGGGTCAAGGTGGGCCGAATCCAGAACTTCCGCGCCTGGTCGCCGGAAATGCTGCCCGACCCGGACACCGCCTCGATCGGCATGGAATATTTCTGCCAGAAGGGCGACGGCCTCTGGACCATGAGCGACGAGGATCTGCGTGCGCTGGCCAGCCGCGAACTGGAACAGCTGGGCCTGGCGAAGGCCAGCGACGTGATCGACGCCGCCATCATCCGTCAGCCCAAGGCCTACCCGGTCTATGACGGCGAATACCGCGCCGCGCTGGATGTGATCGAGGCCTGGCTGAAGGGGCTGGAAAACTTCCAGACCGTGGGGCGCAACGGGCTGCACCGCTACAACAACCAGGATCACTCGATGCTGTCGGCGATGTATGCCGCGCGCAACATCCTGGGCGAGAACCACAACATCTGGGACGTGAACATCGAGCGCTCCTACCACGAGGAGTTCCAGCTCGACCGCAAGGGGAAGGCCTCCGCGCTCGCCGTGGCCGCGGAATAGGAACGGCAAGCTGTTCCCGCGCTTGCCCCGGGTCCAGGTGACGCGCGTTTCCGCCGCACCGGGGCCCCGGCCGTCACGAATCGCACCGCCACGACCGCACCGTCATGGCCGTGTTCATGGCCTGTGGCCGCGTTTGTGATCCTGTGGCCGCGTTTGTGATCGTGTCGGGTTCCGATCGCTTCGGGGCTTCCGGCCTTCCCGGAGGGGGCTCCGGGCGCGCGGCCGACGCTCCGCCGACGCCCTCTCCGCAGTCTCCCTCCGCCCGCGCTGCGCGGCCGAGGCCTGCCCGCCGGCGCCTGCCCGGCCGGGGCATCCGCTTCCCGCCCGCCCCGGTTTCCCGCCCGCCCCGGTGCGCGCGCATTGTCCCAGCCCCTTGCGGCGGGGCGCACGCGACACTAAGACATCTGAAACCACTCATCCGCTAACCCTGTTCGCGGCAGCCTGAAGGACGGACATGAGAGACCCAATCGCCCAGCTTACCGGATTCATCATCCCCACGGTTGAGGAAACCACGTCTCGCGGGTCGATCCGCTATGACATCTTCTCCCGCCTGCTGAAGGAGCGGATCATCTTCGTTTCGGGCCCGGTACATGACGAGATGGCGACCATCGTCGTCGCCCAGCTGCTGTTTCTCGAGGCCGAGAACCCGAAAAAGGAAATCGCCATGTACATCAACAGCCCCGGCGGGGTGGTGACCTCGGGGCTGTCGATCTACGACACGATGCAGTACATCCGGCCGAAGATTTCCACCGTCTGCATCGGGCAGGCCGCCTCGATGGGCTCGCTGCTGCTGGCGGCCGGCGAAAAGGGGATGCGCTATTCGCTGCCCAACAGCCGGATCATGGTGCACCAGCCCTCGGGCGGCTACCAGGGGCAGGCGACCGACATCATGATCCACGCCGAGGAGACGCTCAAGCTCAAGCGCCGGCTGAACGAAATCTATGTGAGGCATACCGGCCAGCCCCTGGAAACCGTGGAAACGGCGCTCGAGCGCGATAACTTCATGTCGCCCGAAGAAGCCCGGGACTGGGGCCTGATCGACGAGATCGTGGACAGTCGCGCCGGGCAGGAGGATGAGAAAGGGTGATCCGGCAACAGCGGGCGGAGACGGCGATGCGGGGGGAATTTTGCCGTTGTGCCCGAAAACGGCCTGACCTAGACTCCGCTTCAGGCCGCGTTCGCCTCGCTGCGGGGCAGGGCGCGGCGGGTGCAGGATAACGGCCCTTCTGGCGGCCCTTGGGGAAGACTGATGGCGAACAACTCCGGCGACAGCAAGAACACGCTCTACTGCTCCTTCTGCGGCAAGAGCCAGCACGAGGTGCGCAAGCTGATCGCGGGGCCGACGGTGTTCATCTGCGACGAATGCGTCGAGCTGTGCATGGACATCATCCGCGAAGAGGCGAGGGGCTCGGGGCTGAAGACGGCCGACGGCGTGCCCACGCCGAAGGAGATCTGCGACGTCCTGGATGATTACGTGATCGGGCAGGAGCACGCCAAGCGGGTGCTTTCGGTTGCGGTGCACAATCATTACAAGCGGCTGAACCATGCCGCGAAATCCGGCGATATCGAGCTGGCGAAATCCAACATCCTGCTGATCGGCCCGACGGGCTGCGGCAAGACGCTGCTGGCGCAGACGCTGGCGCGCATCATCGACGTGCCCTTCACCATGGCCGACGCCACCACGCTGACCGAAGCGGGCTACGTGGGCGAGGATGTGGAGAACATCATCCTCAAGCTGCTTCAGGCCAGCGAATACAACGTGGAACGGGCCCAGCGCGGCATCGTCTATATCGACGAGGTGGACAAGATCACCCGCAAGTCGGACAACCCCTCGATCACCCGCGACGTGTCGGGCGAGGGGGTGCAGCAGGCGCTTCTGAAGATCATGGAAGGCACGGTTGCCTCGGTGCCGCCGCAGGGCGGGCGCAAGCATCCCCAGCAGGAATTCCTGCAGGTGGACACCACCAACATCCTGTTCATCTGCGGCGGCGCCTTCGCCGGGCTCGACAAGATCATTTCCCAGCGCGGCAAGGGCTCCGCCATCGGCTTCGGCGCCGACGTGAAGGACAATGACGAACGCAACATCGGCGAGGTGTTCCAGGATCTGGAGCCCGAGGATCTCCTGAAGTTCGGCCTGATCCCGGAATTCGTCGGCCGCCTGCCGGTGATCGCCACCCTCACCGACCTGGACGAGGACGCCCTGGTGGCGATCCTGACCAAGCCCAAGAACGCGCTGGTCAAGCAGTACGAGCGTCTGTTCGAGCTGGAAAACACCAGGCTGACCTTTACCGACGAGGCGCTGCGGGCCATCGCAAGGCGGGCCATCGAACGCAAGACCGGCGCCCGCGGGCTGCGCTCGATCATGGAGGACATCCTGCTGGATACCATGTTCGAACTGCCGGGGCTGGACAGCGTGACCGAGGTGGTGGTGAACGAGGAGGCCGTTACCTCCGATGCCGCGCCGCTGATGATCCATGCCGATGCCCCCAAGGAAGCCAGGGGCGCCCGCTGAGGCGGCGATCCGGCGCATCGCCTCCGGCGCCGTCTGGGAACCGAAGGCCGCCTATTGTCGCGCCGTTGTCGCCGACGGCTGGGTGTTCGTGTCGGGAACCGCCGGGCAGGATCACGCCACGATGGCCATCCCCGATGACGTGGTGGCGCAGTGCCGCCTGGCGCTCGCCCATATCGCCGCGGCGTTGCGGCAGGCGGGGGCGACCCTGCGCGACGTGGTGCGGGTGCGCTACATCCTGCCCGACCGGGAAGATTTCGCCCCCTGCTGGCCGCTCCTGCGCGAAGCCTTCGGCGATTCTCCGCCGGCGGCGACCATGATCGAAGCCGGGCTGATCGACCCGGCCATGAAGATCGAGATCGAGGTGACGGCTCGCCTGCCGGATCCGGGCTGAGGCGGGGGCCGGCGTTTGGTGCCTGCCTTGCCGATGCGCTCTTGCCGATGCACCGGCCCGGATGCCGCGCGGCTCGCTCCCGATTCCGGGGCGGTCCCCGGCGGTCCCCGGTTTCGGCCGGGGGCACGGCCCGAGATCTTCCGGCGGCGAAGGCGGCGGCAGCGGGAACGGGAAGCGCCGAAGCCGCTGGACCTTCGCGCGGCGATCCGCCATATGATGGGAGAACGAGACCGGAGGGTTCGAATGGGCATCTTCAACACCCTTGTGCGCGCCGTCACCTGGTGGAACGGCCAGACGCTCAACACCCAGATCCATACCTGGCTCAAGGGTGAGCTGGTGGGCGAGGACGAACAGGGAAACCGCTTCTACCAGAGCCGCGACGGCCGGCGGCGCTGGGTGATCTACAACGGCGAGGCCGAGGCCAGCCGGGTTTCCCCCGACTGGCACGGCTGGCTGCACCACACCTATGATTCCCCGCCCACCCGGAGCCCGCTGCCGCGCCGGCCCTGGCAGCGGCCGCATCACGAAAACCTGACCGGGACCGAGCGCGCCTACCGCCCCGAGGGGTCGATCCTGCGCCCGCAACCTCTGGAGCGGCGCGACTACGAGGCCTGGCAGCCGGAGTAGGGGCATGTCGGAAAACACCATCGAGGTTCTCGTCGGCGGGGCGGTTCTGGCCGCGGCCACCGGCTTCCTGCTCTATGCCGGCCAGATCACCGGCCTTTCCGGCGCGCCGTCGCAGGCGCATGAGTATTTTGCCTCCTTCCGCTCCGTGCAGGGGGTTTCTGTGGGCACCGACGTGCGCATGGCCGGGGTCAAGGTCGGCACGGTGACCGACCTGCGCCTGAACCCGGAAACTTTCCGGGCCGATGCGCGCTTCACGGTTTCGAGCGACATCCTGCTGCCCGATGATACCGCGGTCGTGATTTCCTCCGAGGGGCTTCTGGGGGGGTATTTCATGGAGCTCCTGCCCGGCGGCTCCATGTTCAACCTCGAGCCGGGAGCGGAAATCGAGGATACCCAGAGCTCGATCGGGCTGGTGGAGCTTCTGCTGAAATTCGTCAGCGGTGACGGCGGGGACGGATGAGCGCACTGCGGGGTGTGACGCTTGCGCTGGGCGGGGGGCTTCTCGCCGCCCTTCTTGCGGCCGGGGCCGGCCTTGCCCAGCAGCGGGCGGAAAGCGGCACCTCTCCTGCCGCCGGTGCCGCCGGCGGGGGGGGTGAGGCGGTCGCGGAAGGGGCGGAGGAGATGCTCCCGGAATTCGACCTCGATGCGCTCGTGGAGGAGGCGCTCGCCCAGCCGGCGGGAACCGCCGAGGCGGGGGCCATGCTGCGCGCGCTCGACAAGCTGTCGGGCGAGGTGGTCGAATTCGACCTGGCGCCGGGGCAGACCAAGCAGCTCGGCCGGATCCAGGTGAGCCTGGGCGAATGCCGCTACCCGCTGGACGACCCTGCCGGCGATGCCGCCGGGTTTCTGACCGTGCGCATCGCGGCCGACGGGCAGGTGATCTTCCGGGGCTGGATGCTGGCTTCGAGCCCGGCGCTGAACGCGCTGGATCACCGCCGCTACGATGTCTGGCTGTTGCGCTGTATCACCGAGTGAGCATCCTGCGGGCAGGGCAGGGCGGTGATGTCGGCGCGGCGCGCCAGCGCCACCTGCAGGCGGCGGTGGTAGTCGCTCCGGCTGATCTCGATCGCGCCCAGGCTGGCCAGATGCGGGGTGATGAACTGGGTGTCGAACAGGGAAAACCCGGTCAGGCGCAGCCGGTCGATCAACCAGGCCAGGGCGATCTTCGAGCCGTCGCGCCGGCGCGAGAACATGCTTTCTCCGAAGAAGGCGGCCCCCAGGGTGACCCCGTAGACCCCGCCGACAAGCTGCCCATCCTGCCAGATTTCCTGGCTGTGGGCATGTCCCATCTCGTGCAGGGCGCAGTAGAGGTCGCGGATCCGGTGGCTGATCCAGGTGGTTTCGCGCGCCGCGCAGCCGTCGATGACGGCGGTGAAATCGGTGTTGAAACGTGCCTCGTAGCCGCCCCGGCGCAGGGTGCGGCGCAGCGAGCGCGAGATCCGGAAGCCGTCCAGCGGAAAGATGCCGCGCGCATGCGGATCGACCCAGTGCAGTTCGGGGCTGTCGCGGGTCTCGGCCATGGGGAAGATCCCCGCACCGTAGGCCCGCAGGAGCAGCTCGGGTGTCAGCCCGTCATCCACCGCCATCCCGGGCAAGATTGTTCTCCAGCCATCTTTCCAGCCAGTGGATGTCGTAGCGTCCCGCCTGTATGTCCGGCTCCTGCAGCAGCATTTCGAACAGCGGCAGCGTGGTGTCGATGCCGTCTATGATCAGTTCGTTGAGCGCCCTTCCCAGCCTGGCCAGCGCCTCGGGCCGGTCGCGCCCGTGCACGATCAGCTTGCCGATCAGGCTGTCGTAATAGGGCGGGATCACGTAGCCGTCGTAGATCGCGCTGTCCATCCGCACGCCGAGCCCGCCGGGGGCGTGGAACTGGGTGATCCGCCCCGGGCGGGGGGCGAAGTCCGGCAGCTTCTCGGCGTTGATGCGCACCTCGATCGCGTGGCCGTTCACCTCGAGGTCCTCTTGCGTGAACGACATCCCCAGCCCTTCGGCGACGCGGATCTGTTCGCGCACCAGGTCGACGCCGAAGATCGCCTCGGTCACCGGGTGTTCCACCTGCAGCCGCGTGTTCATCTCGATGAAGTAGAATTCGCCGTCCTCGTAGAGGAACTCGATGGTGCCGGCGCCGACATAATTGATGCGGGCCACCGCGTCGGCGCAGATCCTGCCGATACGGGCGCGGGTTCGGGCGTCGATCACCGGGCCCGGGGCTTCTTCGAACACCTTCTGGTGGCGGCGCTGCAGCGAACAGTCGCGCTCGCCCAGGTGCACCGCGTTGCCCTTGCCGTCGCCGAATACCTGGATCTCGATGTGGCGCGGTTTCTGCAGGTATTTCTCGATGTAGCATTCGCCGTTGCCGAAGGCGGCCTGCGCTTCGGAGCGCGCGGTCTGAAAGGCGCTTTCGATCTCGCTTTCGCCCAGCGCCACCTTCATGCCGCGCCCGCCGCCGCCGGCGGTGGCCTTGACGATCACCGGATAGCCGATCTCGGCGGCGATGCGTCTGGCCGCGGCCACATCGGGCACCGGGCCGTTCGAGCCGGGCACGCAGGGCACCCCCAGCGCCTTCATGGTGTCGATCGCGGTGATCTTGTCGCCCATGATGCGGATATGTTCGGCGGTGGGGCCGATGAAGGTGATGCCGTGGTCCTCGAGGATCTGCACGAAGCGGGCATTTTCGGAAAGGAAGCCATAGCCCGGGTGGATCGCCTGGGCGCCGGTGACCTCGCAGGCGGCGACGATCGCCGGGATCGACAGGTAGCTGTCGGTGCCCGGTGGCGGGCCGATGCAGATGGCTTCGTCGGCCATGCGCACATGCATCGCATCGGCATCGGCGGTGGAATGCACCGCCACCGACTTTATGCCCATCTCGCGGCAGGCGCGCACCACGCGAAGCGCGATCTCGCCGCGGTTGGCGATCAGGATCTTGTCGAACATGGCCGCGCGCCCCTATTCGACGATCATCAGCGGCGCGCCGAACTCCACCGGGTCGCCATCGGCCACCAGGATGCGCTTGACGGTGCCGGACTTCGGGGCCGGGATGTGGTTCATCGTCTTCATCGCCTCGACGATCAGCAGCGTATCGCCCTCGCTGACCTTGTCGCCGAGGGTGACGAAGGGGGCCGCGCCGGGTTCGGGAGCAAGATAGACGGTGCCCACCATCGGCGAGGTGACGGCACCGGGGTGGTTTGCCGGATCGGCTGCGTCGGCTTCTTCGCCGGCGTTGCCGGCGGCTCCATCGGGGGCCGGCGGGGCGGCGGAGGCTGCCGGGGCGAGGGGGGCGGCCGGCGCAAGGGCCGCGGGCGCCAGCGGCGCCGGTGCGGCAAGCGGGGCTGCGGGAGGCGGGGCGGCGCGGCTGACCCTTACGCTCAGGCGGTCCGATTCTCCGTATTCCCGGTCAACCTCCAGTTCGGTCAGGTCGTTTTCGTTCAGCAATGCGGCCAGCGCCCGGATGAATTCCACGTCCGCCTTGTTGTTCTGCTTCGCCATGCGCTCCTCGCTCGTTCCGGCCCGGTCCGGCCGGGTCTGCCTGCGTCTCCGCCGCTTATACGCGAGGGAACCGGGCAGGAAAAGATTGCCGGGGCGCAAAATCCGCGACCGGGAGGCGGCTTGCGGCCGCCGGCCGGAAAATGAATTTTACCGATTGATAAAATTTCAGGTTGTGGCAGACTTGTCACCAAGGACAACCGGAACAGGGAGTGCCAGATGCCGAACAGTCCGATGACACCGGGTGTTGCTGCCCAGCGCCTGCCGGTCGAACGGCTGGCCGAAAACTTTTCCGACCTGCACCCGCCGCTGGATGCGCACGAGGCCGCGGTGGCCGCCGACCGCTGCTACTTCTGCCATGATGCGCCCTGCATCGCGGCCTGCCCGACCGCGATCGACATTCCGCTGTTCATCCGCGAGATCCAGGCCGGCCGGCCGGATGCGGCGGCGCGCACCATATTTTCGCAGAACATCCTTGGCGGCATGTGCGCCCGGGTCTGCCCGACCGAGACCCTGTGCGAACAGGCCTGCGTGCGCGAGGCAGCCGAGGGCAGGCCGGTCGAGATCGGCCGGCTTCAGCGCTTCGCCACCGACCACGCGATGGCCGCCAACGAGCACCCGTTCACCCGCGCCGCCCCTACCGGCAGGCGCATCGCCGTGGTGGGCGCCGGGCCGGCGGGGCTGGCCTGCGCGCACCGGCTGGCGATGAAGGGGCACGAGGTGGTGGTTTACGACGCGCGCCCCCGCCCCGGCGGGCTGAACGAATACGGCATCGCCGCCTACAAGACGCCAGGGGGCTTTGCCGGGGCCGAGGTGGACTGGCTGTTGCAGATCGGCGGCATCACGCTGGACTGCGGCAAGGCGCTCGGGCGCGAGTTGTCGCTGGAGGGCCTGCGCGAAGAATTCGACGCGGTGTTCCTCGCCCTCGGCCTGGCCGGGGTGAACGCGCTGGGCGCGCCCGGCGAGGACATGGGCAACGTGCTGAATGCGGTCGATTTCATCGCCGAGCTTCGCCAGGCGTCCGACCTTTCGCAACTGCCCATAGGGCGCGACGTGGTGGTGATCGGCGGCGGCATGACGGCGATCGACGCGGCGGTGCAGGCGAAGCTGCTGGGCGCGCTGAACGTGACCCTGGTCTACCGGCGCGGGCGCGAACGGATGGCGGCCTCGGCATACGAACAGGAGCTGGCTGCCGCGAAGGGCGTGCATATCGTCACCAATGCGCGCCCGGTGGCGGTGCACGGCAATGGTGCGGTGCGCGAGGTGGAGTTCGAATACACCGTGGAGGAGGGCGGCGCGCTGAAGGGCACCGGAGAGACCTTCCGCCTGAAGGCCGACCAGCTGTTCAAGGCGATCGGCCAGCGGCTGGAGGGCGCGCCCGAAGGGCTGAAGACAGAAGGCGGCAAGATCGCGGTGACGGGGGCGGGGCGCACGAGCCTCGAAGGGGTCTGGGCCGGGGGCGACTGTGCCTCGGGCGGCGACGATCTGACGGTTACCGCCGTGGCCGAGGGCCGCGACGCGGCCGAGGACATTCACGCGGCGCTTATGCGCAAGGGAGGCTGACAAATGGCTGATCTGGCAACCGAATTCGTGGGGATCAAGTCCCCGAATCCGTTCTGGCTGGCATCCGCCCCGCCCACCGACAAGGAATACAACGTGCGCCGTGCCTTCGAGGCCGGCTGGGGTGGTGTGGTGTGGAAAACCCTGGGCGAGGCCGGGCCTCCGGTGGTCAATGTGAACGGGCCGCGCTACGGTGCGATCTGGGGGGCCGACCGCCGTCTGCTCGGGCTCAACAACATCGAACTGATCACCGATCGTCCGCTGGACGTGAACCTGCGCGAGATCAAGGCGGTCAAGCGCGACTGGCCGGATCGCGCGCTGGTGGTTTCGCTGATGGTTCCCTGCGAGGAAGAGGCCTGGAAGGCGATCCTGCCGCTGGTCGAGGATACCGGCGCCGACGGAATCGAACTCAACTTCGGCTGCCCGCACGGGATGAGCGAACGCGGCATGGGATCGGCCGTGGGGCAGGTGCCCGAATATGTGGAAATGGTGGCGCGCTGGTGCAAGGCGAATACCCGCATGCCGGTGATCGTGAAGCTTACCCCCAACATCACCGATATCCGCCAGCCGGCCCGCGCCGCCTTCAGGGGCGGGGCCGATGCGGTGAGCCTGATCAACACGATCAACTCCATCACCGCCGTCGATCTCGACACCATGGCCCCCGAACCCACGATTGACGGCAAGGGCACCCACGGCGGCTATTGCGGCCCGGCGGTGAAGCCGATCGCGCTCAACATGGTGGCGGAAATCGCCCGCGACCCGGAAACCGCCGGCAAGCCGATCTCGGCCATCGGCGGCATTACCACCTGGAAGGACGCGGCCGAATTCATGGCGCTCGGGGCAGGAAATGCGCAGGTCTGCACCGCGGCGATGACCTATGGTTTCCACATCGTGCAGGAAATGATCGCCGGGCTTTCGGCCTGGATGGACGAGAAGGGCTATGCCTCGGTCGGCGATGTCGTCGGTCGTGCGGTGCCGAACGTGACCGACTGGCAGTATCTGAACCTGAACTACATCACCAAGGCGGAAATAGATCAGGAGCTCTGCATCAAGTGCGGGCGCTGCTATGCGGCCTGCGAGGACACCAGCCATCAGGCCATCGCGATGAGCGAAGAGCGGGTGTTCACGGTGAAGGACGAGGAATGCGTCGCCTGCAACCTGTGCGTCAATGTCTGCCCGGTCGAGGGGTGCATTACCATGCGCCGGCTGGCGCCGGGCGAGGTGGATCCGCGCACCGGTCAGGTGGTGCCGGCCGAGCCCGCCGACTGGACGGTGCATCCCAACAACCCGGCGGCGCGGGCGGCGCAATAGGTCCGGCCCGCCCCTCGGGCGGAGGGCGGCGGGGCGGCAGGGGCGGTCGCGTCTCAGGCCGCGCTGCTGCGCGGTTCGGCGGCGGCGCCGAGCAGCCCGTATCCTTCGAGCGCCGCCTGGCGGGCGCTGCGGATGTCGCGGATCAGCGTGTCGATGTCGTGGGTCAGGTCCAGCAGGCTGGTCTCGAAAGCCGGCGGCGGCCCGGCGAGGCTTTCGTCGATGACCGGCGTGCGGGGCCTTTCGGTTTCGGTGGCGCTGCCCACGGCTTCCGCGCCGCCGCGCGCGGTTTCCGCGCGAAGCGTGGCCGGCCCGGCCGCGTCCGTTTCGGGCGCGTGCGGTCCGGGCGGGGCGGCGCTGTCGCGGGTCGCGGCAGGCGGAACGGACGGCATGGCTGTTTCCTGCGCGGGCCTGGTCGCGGGCACCGGCCGGAGCATCTGGACCGACAGATCGGACATTTCGTGTTCCCCTCGATACACCCCCACGTTGCCGAGGGTAGCGGGGACAGGTTGCAAAACCGTAAATGCCGGATGGTTCAGCCCGGCTTCAGGGCGCGGCGGTAGAAGTCTTCCAGGAATATTGCTGCGGAATCCATGTGTTCCTTGCCCTTCGGGCGCAGGATTCCGCGCACCTGGACGTCGAAATCGGCATAATGCTGGGTGGTCGCCCAGATCGAGAAGATCAGGTGATGCGGGTCGAGCGGGGCGATCTTTCCCGCTTCGGCCCAGCACTTGATGAGCGCGGCCTTTTCCTCAACCAGTTCGCGCAGCTCGCCACGGATCTGGTCGAGGATCCGCGGCGCGCCCTGGATGATCTCGTTGGCGAACAGCCGGCTCTCGCGCGGCAGGTCGCGTGACATTTCCAGCTTGCGCAGCACATAGGCAACGATTTCCTCGACCGGGTCGCCGTCGGGGTCGAGCTTGCGCAGCGGCGCCAGCCAGACATCCATCAGCCCCGACAGGAGCTCCACGTGAATCGCCTCCTTGGAGGGGAAGTAGTAGAGAAGGTTCGGCTTGGACAGCCCGGCCTCGGCCGCGATCTGATCCAGCGTCGCGCCGCGAAAGCCGGCGCGCGAGAACACTGCCAGCGCGGCATCGAGAATCGCTTCGGTATTCCTGCGCTGGATACGGGTCTGCGGGCGCATCCTGTTCATGCGGCCATAGTAGGGCTTTTTCCCATCCGCACAACAATGCGCGACCGAGCGCGCGGGTTGCCCCAATGCGCGCGTCTGTCGTCTCGGGGCGGGCGTTGACGTGCAATGCCCGCCCCGAGGCGGGATTTCGCGAAAAAACCCGGCCGCTTCCTTGACTGGCACGGCGCCTTTGCTAGCGTGTCATTGACCAAATGGTCAAACCGGTGCGGCCGGGGCAGCCCGGTCGGAAACGGGTCAGGGAGGAAACGGCATGGCAGCACCCGGAGAAAACCTGAAGATCAACGCCGACAGGCTGTGGGACAGCCTGATGGAGATGGCGAAGATCGGTCCCGGCGTGGCCGGCGGCAACAACCGTCAGACGCTGACCGACGAAGATGCCGAAGGGCGGGCGCTGTTTCGCCGGTGGTGCGAGGAGGCCGGCCTGGAGATGGGCGTGGACCAGATGGGCAACATGTTCGCCCGGCGCGAGGGCACCGACCCGGATGCGCTGCCGGTCTATGTGGGCTCGCATCTGGACACCCAGCCCACGGGGGGCAAGTATGACGGGGTGCTGGGGGTGCTGGGCGGGCTGGAGATCATCCGCACGCTCAACGATCTCGACATTCGCACGAAGCACCCGATCGTGGTAGTGAACTGGACCAACGAGGAGGGCACGCGCTTTGCCCCGGCGATGCTGGCCTCGGGCGTCTTTGCCGGGGTGCACACGCAGGAATGGGCCTATGCGCGCGAGGATGCCGAGGGCAAGCGCTTCGGCGACGAGCTGGAGCGCATCGGCTGGAAGGGCGACGAGGAGGTGGGCGCGCGGAAGATGCATGCCTTCTTCGAGCTGCACATCGAGCAGGGGCCGATTCTGGAGGCCGAGGGGAAGGATATCGGCGTCGTCACCCACGGCCAGGGGTTGAGCTGGACGCAGGTGACGGTGACCGGCAAGGAGGCGCATACCGGCTCGACCCCGATGCCGATGCGGCGCAATGCGGGCCTCGGCATGGCGCGGATGCTGGAGCTGGTGGACGAGATCGCCTGGAGCCACAAGCCGCATGCGGTGGGCGCGGCGGGGCATATCGACGTTTACCCCAATTCGCGCAACGTGATTCCCGGCAGGGCGGTGTTCACGGTGGATTTCCGCAGCCCCGAACTCGATGTGATCACGGACATGGAAAACCGCTTCCGCGAGGGCGCACGGAAGATCGCCGCCGACATGGGGCTCGAGGTGAGCTTCGAGAAGGTGGGCGGCTTCGATCCGGTGAAGTTCGACGAGGGCTGTGTGGCCGCAGTGCGCCGTGCGGCCGAGCGGCTGGGCTACAGCCACCGCGACATCATCTCGGGGGCGGGGCACGATGCGTGCTGGATCAACCGGGTGGCGCCCACGGCGATGGTGATGTGCCCCTGTGTCGATGGCCTCAGCCACAACGAAGCCGAAGAGATCAGCAAGGAATGGGCCACCGCGGGGGCCGATGTCCTGTTGCATGCGGTGGTGGAAACGGCGGAGATCGTGGAATGAGCCGGAAAGGGCCGGGGGCGCTGCCCCCGGACCCCCGGAGTATTGCGGGCAAGATGAAGAAGGACGGACCGGTATCCGCCCGGGGAGGAGATGGAAATGAGCACAGTCATCAGGAACGGCACCATCGTCACGGCAGATCTGACCTACAGGGCGGATGTGGCTGTTGACGGTGGCAGGATCGTCGAGATCGGGGAGAATCTGAAAGGAGATCAGGAGCTTGACGCTACCAGCTGCTACGTGATGCCGGGCGGGATCGACCCGCACACGCATCTGGAGATGCCCTTCATGGGCACCTATTCCTCGGACGATTTCGAAAGCGGCACCCGCGCGGCGCTGGCCGGCGGTACCACCATGGTGGTGGATTTCGCGCTGCCCAATCAGGGGGAAAGCCTGCTCGATGCGCTCAAGCGGTGGGACAACAAGTCCACCCGCGCGAACTGCGACTACTCCTTCCACATGGCGGTGACATGGTGGGGCGAGCAGGTGTTCGACGACATGCCCGAGGTGGTGAAGCGCGGCATCACCACCTTCAAGCATTTCATGGCCTACAAGGGCGCGCTGATGGTCAATGACGACGAGATGTTCGCCTCCTTCAAGCGGCTTGCGGAGCTGGGGGCGATCGCGCTGGTCCATGCCGAGAACGGTGACGTGGTGGCCGAACTGACGGCCAAGCTGCTGGCCGAGGGCAACACCGGCCCCGAGGCGCACGCCTATTCGCGCCCGCCGCAGGTGGAGGGCGAGGCCGCCAACCGCGCGATCATGATCGCCGACATGGCCGGGGTGCCGCTCTATATCGTGCATGTTTCCTGCGAAGAGGCGCATGAAGCGATTCGCCGGGCGCGGATGCAGGGCAAGCGCGTGTGGGGCGAGCCGCTGATCCAGCATCTGACCCTGGACGAGAGCGAGTATTTCAACAAGGACTGGGACCATGCCGCGCGCCGGGTGATGAGCCCGCCGTTCCGCAACAAGCGGCATCAGGACAGCCTGTGGGCGGGGTTGCAGTCGGGCAGCCTGAGCGTGGTGGCCACCGATCACTGTGCCTTCACCACCGAGCAGAAGCGTTTCGGCGTGGGTGATTTCTCGAAGATTCCCAACGGCACCGGCGGGCTGGAGGACCGGATGCCGATGCTGTGGACGCACGGGGTGAACACGGGGCGGCTGACCATGAACGAGTTTGTCGCCGTTACATCAACAAACATCGCCAAGATATTGAACTGCTATCCGAAAAAGGGTGCGATCATGGTTGGTGCGGATGCCGATATCGTGGTCTGGGATCCCGGGAAGGAGAAGGTGATCAGCGCCGCCACCCAGCAGTCGGCCATCGACTACAACGTGTTCGAGGGGCACAAGGTGAAGGGGCTGCCGCGCTTTACCCTGACGCGCGGGCAGGTGGCGGTGCATGACGGCGAGATCCGCACCCGGGAGGGGCACGGGCAGTTCGTCGCCCGCGAGGCCAATGCGCCGGTCAACCGGGCGCTTTCCACCTGGAAGGAGCTGACCTCCCCGCGCCCGGTGGTCCGTACGGGCATTCCGGCGAGCGGGGTGTGATGCGGGATAACGCTTCCGATAGGACGCCGGTGATCCTGGCTCGGAACCTGAGCCTGACATTCCAGACGAACGACGGGCCGGTGCACGCGCTCAAGGACGTGAACCTGGACATCGGGGCCGGCGAGTTCGTCTCCTTCATCGGGCCGTCGGGGTGCGGCAAGACGACCTTCCTGCGGGTCATCGCTGCGCTCGAGGAGCCCACGGCCGGCAGCATCACCGTCAACGGGATGCGTCCCGACGAGGCCCGTCGGGCGCGGGCCTATGGCTATGTCTTTCAGGCCGCCGGGCTTTACCCGTGGCGCACGATCGCGGGCAACGTGAAACTGCCGCTGGAAATCATGGGATTTTCGCGGGCGGAGCAGGAAGAACGGGTCCGAAAGGTGCTGGAGCTGGTGGAGCTTTCCGGTTTCGGCAGGAAATATCCCTGGCAGCTTTCGGGCGGCATGCAGCAGCGCGCCTCGATCGCCCGGGCACTGGCGTTTGATGCCGATATCCTCTTGATGGACGAGCCCTTCGGCGCGCTCGACGAGATCGTGCGCGACCACCTCAACGAGCAGCTTCTGCAGCTCTGGGAGGAAACCGGCAAGACCATCTGCTTCGTGACCCATTCGATCCCCGAGGCGGTCTATCTGTCCACGAAGATCGTGGTCATGAGCCCGCGACCGGGGCGGATTCACGATGTCATCGAAAGCCCGCTGCCGCGCGAACGCCCGCTGGACATCCGCGAGACGCCGGCCTTCCTCGAAGTGGCACACCGGGTGCGCGAGGGGCTGCGGGCCGGGCATGGCCGGAGCGGGGAGGAGGGAGCATGAGGTCGGTTCTGCCGGTGCTGGCCGTGATCGCGGCGATCATTGCCCTCTGGTATGCCGGGGCCCTTGCGCTGAACGCGAAATGGGCCCGGGAGCAGGCCGCGCGCAGCGGGACGGAGCTGAGCCTGACCGCGCTGGTTGTCGAGACCATGAACCAGGAACGCGCCCTGCTGCCGGCGCCGCATCAGGTGCTGGCCGAGTTGTGGGACAGCACGGTGAACAAGCGCGTCACCTCCAAGCGCAGCCTGGTGTTTCATGGCTGGATCACCCTTCAGGCAACGCTCTGGGGCTTTGCGCTCGGGGTGGTGGTCGGGGTGGGGCTGGCCATCGCGATCGTCTATTCGAAGGTGATGGACATGAGCGTGATGCCCTGGGCGATCATCAGCCAGACCATCCCGATCGTGGCGATCGCGCCGATGATCATCGTGGTGATGTCGCTGATCGGCATCGAGGAACGGTTGGTGCCCAAGGCGGTCATTTCCGCCTATCTGTGCTTCTTCCCGATCCTGGTAGGCATGGTGAAGGGGCTGCGCGCGCCGGAGAGCGCACAGCTCGACCTGATGCGGACCTACAATGCCAGCGCCCTGCAGAGCTTCTTCAAGCTGCGCCTGCCGGCTTCGCTGCCCTATCTGTTCGCTTCGGCCAAGGTCGGTATCGCCGCGGCGCTCGTGGGCACCATCGTGGGCGAACTGCCCACCGGCGCGCTGCGCGGGCTGGGGGCGCGGATCCTGGTCGGAGACCAGTTCGGCCCGCCGATCCGGATCTGGAGCGCGCTTCTGGCCGCCTCGATCCTGGCCGCCGCCCTGGTCGCCACGGTGGGGCTGATCCAGCGGATCACCCTGAAGCGCATGGGGATGGCGCAATGATCTGGCTTCTGTCCGGCGCCCTGTTCTGGGCCGCGGCCTTCGCCGTCAATGTGGCCGTCGCACGCTCGCGCCACAGCGCACGGCGCTGGGCCCGCGTCTTCGTGCCGGCACTGTTCGGGATCACGATCCTCGTGGTCTGGGAATGCCTGGTGCGCGGGCTCGGGATCAGCCCGGTGCTGCTGCCCGCCCCCAGTGCGATCGCCGCGCGCTTCGCCAGCTCCGGCGAGATCCTGTGGCAGGATTTCGTGCAGACTGCCGTCAAGGGGGCGCTGAGCGGCTATGTGATCGGCTGCGCTGCCGCCTTTCTCACCGCGATCCTGGTGGATCGGCGGGATTTCCTGCGCCGCGGGCTGTTGCCGGTGGGCAATTTCGTGGCCGCCCTGCCGATCGTCGGCATCGCGCCGATACTGGTCAAGTGGTACGGTTTCGGCTGGGAAAGCAAGGCGGCGGTGGTGGTGGTGATGGTGTTCTTTCCGATGCTGATCAACACGGTTTCGGGGCTGGGCGAGACTTCCGCGATGCAGCGCGACCTGATGCGCACCTATGCCGCCGGCTACTGGACGACCCTGCTGAAGCTGCGCCTGCCGGCGGCGATGCCGTTCGTCTTCAACGGGTTGAAGATCAGCACCACCCTGGCGCTGATCGGCGCCATCGTGGCCGAATATTTCGGCTCGCCCATCTATGGCATGGGGTTTCGCATCCAGTCCGAGGCCGGCCGGCTGTCGATGGACATGGTCTGGGCGGAGATTGCCGTTGCCGCCCTGGCCGGATCGGTCTTCTATGGGGCGGTAGCGCTCATGGAAAGGATCGTCACCTTCTGGCACCCGTCGCAGAGAAGCCAGAGGTAGCGAAGCTGGAACCAGGAATCTGGAACTGAACTGAAAAACCGGGAGGAGGAAAGATGAAGAAACTGCTGATGAGCGCCGCAGCGGCGCTGGGCCTGGCTGGCGCGGGCGCGCAGGCGGGCGAAGACCTGACGCTGCAGCTCAAGTGGGTCACCCAGGCGCAATTTGCCGGATATTACGTGGCGCTGGAAAAGGGTTTCTACGAGGAAGAGGGGCTGGATGTCACCATCAAGCCCGGCGGCCCCGACATCGCGCCCACCCAGGTGCTGGCCGGAGGCGGCGCCGATGTGGTGATCGACTGGATGCCCAGCGCGCTGGCGGCCCGCGAGAAGGGGCTGCCGCTGGTCAACATCGCCCAGCCCTTCAAGCGTTCGGGCATGATGCTGACCTGCCGCGCCGATACCGGCATCAAGTCGCCGGCCGACTTCCCCGGCAAGACCCTGGGCGTGTGGTTCTTCGGCAATGAATACCCGTTCCTCAGCTGGATGAGCCAGCTGGGCATTCCCACCGACGGCTCCGAAGGGGGGGTGACGGTGCTCAAGCAGGGCTTCAACGTCGATCCGCTGCTGCAGGGCCAGGCCGACTGCATCAGCACCATGACCTACAACGAATACTGGCAGGTGATCGATGCCGGCATCGCGCCGGAGGATCTGGTGACCTTCAAGTACGAGGACCAGGGCGTGGCCACGCTGGAAGACGGGCTCTATGTGCTGGAGGACCGGCTGAGCGACCCGGCCTTCGAGGATCAGCTGGTGCGCTTCGTGCGGGCATCCATGAAGGGCTGGAAATGGGCCGAGGAAAACCCGGACGAGGCGGCGATGATCGTGCTCGAATATGACGAGACCGGCGCCCAGACCGAGAAGCACCAGAAACGGATGATGGGCGAGATCGCCAAGCTGACGGCGGGTTCCGACGGCACGCTCGATCCGGCCGACTACCAGCGCACGGTGGACATCCTGCTGGCCGGCGGCTCGGACCCGGTGATCACGAAGGAGCCGGAAGGCGCCTGGACCCATGCGATCACGGACAAGGCGCTGAAGTAGAGGGGCCCTGAAACAGGGAGCCCTGAAACAGGGGGTATCTTCCGAACGAAGCCGGGGCGCGGCGCCGTTGGTGCCGCGCCCTTTCCGTTGGCCGGCTTCCGTGGCCGAGCCGGGGCGGCGAACCCTTTGCGGGGGCACCTTTACGGGGGCATCGGTCCGTTCTCCCTGCAAGAGAGCGGCTTTCGCCGGAGGCGCGAACGGAGGCGCGCACGGAGGCGCAAAAAAGGCCGGTGCGGAGCACCGGCCTCTGGAAAGGCGATGGCCGCCCCGAAAGCGGCCTGTCCGGAAGGTCATTTCATCCGGTTGGCGATCAGGTCGTCGACCACCGCCGGATCGGCCAGCGTCGAGGTATCGCCCAGGTTGCCATAGTCGTCCTCGGCGATCTTGCGCAGGATGCGGCGCATGATCTTGCCCGAGCGCGTCTTGGGCAGGCCCGGTGCCCACTGGATGTGGTCGGGCTTGGCGATGGGCCCGATTTCCTTTCGCACCCAGGCGACCAGCTCGTCCTTCAGCGCGTCGGTATATTCCTCGCCCTCCATCAGCGTCACGTAGCAGTAGATGCCCTGGCCCTTGATCTCGTGCGGGAAGCCCACCACCGCGGCCTCGGAGACCTTCGGGTGCGCCACCAGCGCGCTTTCGATTTCCGCCGTGCCCATGCGGTGGCCCGACACGTTCAGCACGTCGTCGACGCGCCCGGTGATCCAGTAGTAGCCGTCGGCGTCGCGCCGCACCCCGTCGCCGGAGAAATAATAGCCCTTGTAATCGGCGAAGTAGGTTTTCACGAAACGGTCGTGATCGCCCCAGACGGTGCGCATCTGCCCCGGCCAGCTGTCCTTGATCGCCAGCACGCCCTCGGCCTCGGTCGTGTCGATCTCGGCGCCGGACTGGGGCTCAAGCACCACCGGCTGTACCCCGAAGAACGGCAGGGTGGCCGAGCCGGGCTTGGTGGGAATGGCGCCGGGCAGCGGGGTGAGCATGTGGCCGCCGGTTTCCGTCTGCCACCAGGTGTCCACGATCGGCGCACGGCCCTTGCCCACGACCCGGTTGTACCACTCCCAGGCCTCGGGGTTGATCGGCTCGCCCACGGTGCCCAGCACCTTGATCGAGGACAGGTCGTGCTTTTCGACCGGGCCTTCGCCATGGGCCATCAGCGCGCGGATCGCGGTGGGGGCGGTGTAGAACTGGTTCACCTTGTGCTTTTCGCAGACCGCCCAGAAACGTCCGGCGTCGGGGTATGTGGGCACGCCCTCGAACATCAGCGTGGTGGCGCCGTTGGCCAGCGGGCCGTAGACGATATAGCTGTGGCCCGTCACCCAGCCCACGTCCGCGGTGCACCAGAAGATGTCGCCGTCGTGGTAGTCGAAGGTATACTGGTGGGTCATCGAGGCATAGACCAGGTAGCCGCCGGTGGTATGCACCACCCCCTTGGGCTTGCCGGTCGAGCCCGAGGTGTAGAGGATGAACAGCGGATCCTCGGCGTTCATCGGCTCGGGCGCGCACTCGGGGCTGGCCGCGGCCATCAGCGGGCCGTAGGCATGGTCGCGGCCTTCCTTCATCGGCACCTCTGCGCCGGTGCGCTCGACCACTAGGGTCTTCACGTCGCCGCAGATGTCCAGCGCCTTGTCCACGTTGGTTTTCAGCGGCGTGTTGCGCCCGCCGCGGGGGGCCTCGTCGGCGGTGATCACCAGCGAGGCGTCGCAGCCCTCGATGCGGGCGGCCAGCGCCTCGGGCGAGAAGCCCGCGAACACCACCGAATGGATCGCCCCGATCCGCGCGCAGGCCAGCATCGCATAGGCCGCTTCGGGGATCATCGGCATGTAGAGCACGATCCGGTCGCCCTTGGAGACGCCGAGCGACCTGTAGACATTGGCCAGCCTGTTCACCTGCCCGGACAGCTCGGCATAGGTGATGCGGCGCACCTCGGCCTGCGGATCGTCCGGTTCCCACAGGATCGCCACCTGCTCGGCGCGCCTGGCGAGGTGGCGGTCGATGCAGTTGGCGGCGACGTTCAGCACCCCGTCCTCGAACCAGCGGATCGAGACATCGGGGTAGGCAAAGCTGGTGTTCTTGACCTTGCTGTAGGGCCTGATCCAGTCCAGCCGCTTGCCTTCGCGGCCCCAGAAGGCATCCGGGTCGGTTACCGATTCCGCATACATCGCATCGTATTTCGCGCGGTCCGCATGGGCGTTGGCCACGAAATCCGGGCTGGGTGGATAGATCTTCTGTGCGCTCATGTGCCGATTCTTCCCGCTGGTTGGTTGTGCTTCCTGCCGCTCTGGTCTTGCCCGGCGGGACCGGGGCGGAGATCAGATGGCCAGATATTCGTGCCGCAGCTCCTCGTTGTCCAGAACCTCCTGCGCGGTGCCGTCGAACACCACGTTGCCGGTGTCCAGGATCACCGAGCGATCGGCCAGCGCAAGGGCGCGCTGCACGTTCTGCTCGACGATGATCGTGGTTATCCCCTGTTCCTTGATCATGTTCAGCGTCTTCTCGATCTCGTCCACGATCACCGGGGCCAGGCCCTCGTAGGGTTCGTCCAGCAGCAGCACCTTGACATCGCGGGCCAGCGCGCGGGCGATCGCCAGCATCTGCTGTTCGCCTCCCGAAAGCGTGGTGCCCTCCTGGCGTCGGCGTTCCTTCAGACGCGGGAACAGATCGTAGATGCGTTCCAGCGACCAGCCGACGGGCGGGGCTATCCGGGCCAGCTGGAGGTTTTCCTCCACCGTGAGCCCCTGGATGATGCGCCGGTCCTCGGGCACCAGCCCGATCCCGGCCTGCGCCGCCTGCCAGGAGGCCAGCCCGTGCAGCGGCTGGTGGTCGAGCCAGATCTCGCCGTGGCGCAGCTCGGGGCTGGCCAGGCGGGCGATGGCGCGCAGGGTCGAGGTCTTGCCGGCGCCGTTGCGCCCGAGAAGCGCGAGAATCTCGCCTTCGTGCAGGTTGAAGCTGACCCCCTGCACGATATAGCTCTCGCCGTAATAGGCGTGGATGTCCCAGACCGACAGATAGGCCGGCGCGGTGGCCGCCTGGTTGGCGTGCCTGCTGAAGTCCGGTTTTTCGTTCATGGGGCTCATTCCTCAGACCTGCTGCGTTTCGCCGAGATAGGCTTCCTTCACCTTCGGATGGCCCTTGATGTTCTCGGGCGTATCCTCGACCAGCGGCGTGCCCTGGGCCAGCACGGTGATGCGCTGGGCGAGGCTGAACACCACGTGCATGTCGTGCTCGATGATCACCATGGTGATGTCGCGCCGGGCGTGGATGTCCTTCAGCAGGTCGATGGTGCGGTTGGTGTTGGCCCGGGCCATGCCGGCGGTGGGCTCGTCGAGCAGCAGGAGCCGCGGGTTCTGCACCAGGCACATGGCCATTTCCAGCCGCCGCTTGTCGCCGCGCGACAGCGAGGCGGCGCTGTGGTGGCGCTTGTCGAGCATGTTGACGTCGGCCAGCACCTCCTCTGCATGCTCGCGCAGCCCGGCCTCGTTCTCCACCGTCTCGAAGGCATGCATTCGGAAGGCGCCGTCACGCTTTGCGAAACAGGGGATCAGCACGTTTTCCAGCACCGACAGATCGCCGAAGATCTCCGGCGTCTGGAACACGCGGGCAATGCCCATCTGGTTGATCTCGTGCGGCTTGCGCCCGAGAACGGACTGGCCGTCGAACATCACCGACCCGGTGTCGGGCACCAGCTTGCCCACCAGCACGTTCAGCAGCGTGGACTTGCCGGCCCCGTTGGGGCCGATGATCGCATGCAGGCTGTTTTCCTGCACGCTCAGGTTCACGTCCTTCAGCGCATGCAGCCCGCCGAAATGCTTGTTGACGTTCTTGACTTCCAGGATGCCCATCGTTCCTCCTCCCCGCGCGGCGCTATTCGGCCGGCGCGCCGCCGGGCGCGCTGTCGTCCTTGCCGGTTTCCGGGCGGCGGCGGAACAGGGCGGCGATCCGCCGCCCGCCCTCCATCAGCCCCCCGGGCAGGAAGATCACCACCAGCATGAACATCAGCCCCAGAGTCAGCGCCCAGCCCTCGCCGGTGAAGCGCGACAGCACCCAGACAACCACCTCGCGCATCCCCTCCGGCAGGAAGGCGAACCAGCCTTCCAGGATGTTCTCGTTGATCTTGGAAAAGATCTTTTCCAGATACTTGATGAAGCCCGCGCCCAGCACCGGCCCCATCAGCGTGCCGGCCCCGCCGAGGATGGTCATGATCACCACCGCGCCGCTTTCCGTCCACTGCATGCGCTCGGCACCTGCCAGCGGGTCCATCGCGGCCAGCAGCCCGCCGGCCAGCCCCGCATACATGCCCGAGATCACGAAGGCCGCAAGCGTGTAGGGGCGGGGGTTCACCCCGGTATAGTGGAGCCGCGTCTGGTTCGACTTCACCGCCCGCAGCATCATCCCGAAGGGCGAGCGGAAGATGCGCAGGCTGAGGTAGAAGGCCAGGATCGCGATCACCGCGGTGAAGTAGTAGCCGACGTTGAAGGTGAAGACCCAGCCGCCGAGTTCGAGCTTGTAGCTCTCGTTCATCGCCAGCCCGAACAGATGCGGGACATTGGGTTCGTTCTCGCCCAGAAGGATCTGCGGATCGGATGTATAGACCTGCAGCCCGGTCTCGCCGTTGGTGATCGGGGTGAGCACCGAATAGGCAAGGTTGAAGCTCATCTGCGCGAAGGCCAGCGTCAGGATCGAGAAGTAGATCCCCGAGCGACGCAGCGACAGGTAGCCGATCGCCAGGGCGAACAGCCCCGAGGTGACGATCGCCAGCACCAGCCCCGGCAGCACGTTGTAGTCGAGCAGCTTGTACATCCAGACCACCGCATAGCTGCCCACGCCCAGGAAGGCGGCGTGCCCGAAGCTGAGATAGCCGGTCAGTCCGAACAGGATGTTGAAGCCGATGGCGAAGATCCCGAAGATGGCGATGCGCTGCATCAGGTCCGGGTAGCCGGCGTTGAACTGGGCCAGCGCCGAGCCCTCGGGAAAGGGCTGCAGGATGAACGGGGTCAGCAGCGTCAGCGCAATGACGATCAGCAGGAAGCGGGTGTCGCGTCTGTTGAGGCCGAACATGTCCTATTCCTCCATCACGCCCTTGCGCCCCATCAGCCCGCGCGGACGGACGAGAAGCACCACGATCGCCACCAGGAAGATGATGATCTGGTTGATCCCCGGCAGCAGGTCGATCACCTGTGACATCGAGGCGAAGCTTTCGAGAATCCCCAGCAGGAAGCCGGCCAGCACGCCCCCGGGCAGGCTGCCCATGCCGCCCACCACCACGACGACGAAGCTGAGCACCAGGAAATCCATCCCCATGTGGAAGTTGGGGGCGTTGATCGGCGTGTACATCACCCCGGCCAGCCCGGCCACGGCGGCGGCGATGCCGAACATCACGGTGAAGCGGCGGTCGATGTCGATCCCCAGCAGGCCCACGGTCTCGCGGTCGACCATGCCGGCGCGCACCACCATGCCGAAGGTGGTGAAGCGCAGGAAGGCGAAGACCGCGCCGATGATGATCAGCGCGAAGACGAAATAGATCATCCGCCAGTAGGGGTAGATGATCGAGTTCGGCTCGAAGCCCAGAAGCACCCCGAAGTCGAACGAGCCGGAAAAGGCCTCGGGGGCGGGGGTGGGAATCGGGTTGGCGCCGAAGAAGAACTTGACGATCTCCTGCAGCACGATGGCCAGGCCGAAGGTCACGAGAATCTGGTCGGCGTGCGGGCGCTTGTAGAAATGCCTGATCAGCCCGCGCTCCATCAGGAAGCCGAGCCCGACCATCACCGGAATGGCGAAGACGATCGCCAGCGGCACCGACCAGTCGATGATCGCCTGTCCGGCCTCCGGGCCGAACCAGCTTTCGACATAGGGCGTCCTGATCTTGAGCGGATTGCCGAGAAAGTCTGTCCTGCTCTCGTCGATGGTGACATAGCTCAGCGACAGCAGCCGCTGCAGCGTCACCGCGCAGAAGGCGCCGATCATGAACATCGCCCCGTGGGCGAAGTTGACCACCCCGAGCGTGCCGAAGATCAGCGTCAGCCCCAGCGCGATCAGCGCATAGGCCGAGCCCTTGTCGAGCCCGTTGAGAATCTGAAGGAGGATCGCGTCCATGTTACCCCAACCCGTTTGCCGCCGGAACGACCGGCCCGCCGAAAGCCGCCGGCGAGCGGGGGCGCCGCGCGGCAGGTCGCCGGCCGCGCCCGGATGGCGCGACCGGCCGTCATGTGCCGTGCGCTCAGGCGCCCGGGTTGCAGGTGCCCAGGTCGCCGCCGGCGAACTGCGGATGATCGGGCGGGTAGGTGACCTGCTCGACCGGGGTGATCTCGACGATCTCCAGCAGGTCGAACTCCGAGCTCGGGTTCTCCTTGCCCTTCACCACCAGCACGTCCTTGAAGCACTGGTGATCGTCGGCGCGATAGAGCGTCGGGCCGTTGCCCAGCCCGTCGAACTCGAAGCCTTCCAGCGCCTCGACCACGGCGCAGGGGTTGAAGGAACCGGCCCGCTGCACCGCATCGGCGTAAAGCAGCGTCTGCACGTAGCAGGTATGGGCCGCCTGGCTGGGCGGGAAGCCGTATTTGGTGCCGAAGGATTTCACGAAGGCCTTGGAGCCTTCGTCCTGCAGCGACCAGTGCCAGTTGGTGGAGCCGAAGATGCCCTTGACGTTGGCGCCCGCGCCCTTCGCCATCAGGCGCGAATAGAGCGGCACCACGATCTCGAACTGCTTGCCGTTCACGATCCGGTCACGCAGGCCGAACTGCACCGCGTTGGTCAGCGAGTTGACCATGTTGCCGCCGTAGTGGTTCAGCACCAGAACGTCGGCATCTGATTGCAGCACCGGCGCGATGTAGGAGCTGAAGTCGGTCTGCGTCAGCGGCGTCTTGACGGTGTTCACCGTCTCCCAGCCCATGGCCTCGGTGGCGGCGCGGATCGCCTCTTCGGTGGTGTAGCCCCAGTTGTAGTCGGCGGTCAGGTGATAGGCCTTGCGGTCGGTGCCGTAGGCCTTGGCCAGCACCGGCGCCAGCGCCGCGCCCGACATGTAGGAGTTGAAGAAGTGGCGGAAGCCGTTGGCCTTCCTGTCCTTGCCGGTGGTGTCGTTGGAATGGGTCAGGCCGGCCATGAAGATGATCCCGGCCTCCTGGCACAGCCCCTGCACGGCCACCGCCACGCCCGAACTCGATCCGCCGGTGATCATGATCGCGCCGTCCTTCTCGATCATCGAACGGGCCGAGGCACGCGCGGCATCGGATTTGGTCTGGGTGTCGCCGGTGACGTATTCCACCTTCTTGCCCAGGATGCCGGTGCCGTCGAGCGTCTTGGAGGAAAAGGTGTTCAGCATCCCGCCGTCGCCCTCGCCGTTGAGGTGCTCGACCGCGAGCATGTAGGCGCGCAGCTCGTCGGCGCCCTCGTCGGCATAGGGGCCCGATTGCGGGACGTTGAATCCCAGCGTGACGGTGGAGCCGGTCGGCGCGTTGGTGAAGCCGCCATGCGAACCGGACCAGGCGGCGCCGGTGAAGATCGTCGGCATGGCAAGGCCGGCGCCGGCGGCCGCGCCGGTCCGGAGCAGGCCGCGGCGCGTGAAGTTTGACTTGGACATGGATATCCTCCCGTTTCGAAAATGCACGACGCCGTCCTGTCTCCTCCCGCGGCGCCGCTGACCCTTGCGCAGGGCTGGCCCGATATTGCGGCCTGTAAACAGGATTCTCAATATCCGCTTCAGAACATGGAAACTTGTTTGTAAAGATATAGACAAATGGCGCGAAATACCTGTAAAAAAGTTGACATTCAAAAAGGTTGACATAAGGGGTGGCGGGGGAGATTGATGCCAGAAGCCGATACCGGAAGCCGGCGCTGAAAATGACGCCGGAAGAACCCGATCCCCGACAGCCGGCGCGCTCCCGCTCCGTCGGGAGCGCGCCGCTGCCGGATGCGGCGTTGACGGGCAGCCGGATCCGCCAGCGCCGGCTGGACCTGGGCCTGCGCCAGCGCCAGCTGGCGCGCGAGGTGGGAATATCTCCCTCCTACCTCAACCTGATCGAGCACAACCGGCGCCCGATCGGCGGCCGGCTTCTTCTGGCCATCGCCCGCAGGCTCGATACCACTCCGGAGATGCTGAGCCGGGGGGCGGGCGAGGCGCTGGTCGCGATTCTTGCCGAGGCCGCCGGCGCGCATCCCCAAAGCGGCGCGGATCCGGCCTCCGCCGGCCAGCTCGTGGCCCGGTTTCCCGGCTGGGCCGAGCTGCTGGCGCTCCAGCAGCGGCGGTTGCGCGTCCTGGCGCAGACGGTGCAGGCACTCGGCGACCGGCTGACCCACGATCCGAAGCTTGCTGCCGCGCTGCATGAGATCCTGTCGGTGGTGACGGCGATCCGATCCACTGCGGGAATCCTGACCGGCGGCAGGGCCCCGGAGCCGGAATGGCAGGCCCGTTTCCTGCGCAACCTGCGCGAGGATTCGCAGCGTCTGGCCGAAAGCGCGCAGGCGCTGGTCGCCTATTTCGAAACCGGCCCCGCTCCGGGCAGCGAGGGGCCGGCGCTGCCCCACGAGGCACTGGAGGCCTGGCTTGATCGGCGCGGCTGGCATCTGCCAGAGCTGGAAGGCGCCGGGGGGGCGACGCCGGAGGAGGTGCTGCACGGGGCGCCGGAACTGAACGCCAGCCCTTCGCTGCGCAGTCTGGCGCTGCAGTGGCTGCGTGGCTATCGTGACGATGCGCGCCGGCTGCCGCTCGGCCGGTTGCGCGCCGCGGCCGATGCCTGCGCCGGTGATCCGGTGGCGATTGCCGCGCGCATCGGCTGCGATCTGGCCCTGGTTCTGCGCCGGCTGGCCAGCCGGCCTTCCCGGCCGGGGCAGGCGGGGGTGGGCCTGCTGTGCTGCGACAGCGCCGGGATGCTGACCTTCCGCCGGCCGGTCGAGGGGTTCGACCTGCCCCGCTTCGGGGCCGGCTGCCCGCTGTGGCCGCTGTTCCAGGCGCTCTCGCGGCCGATGGCGCCGGTGCACGCGCTGCTGGAACCGGCCGGGGCGCGGCCGCTGCGCTTCATGGCGGTCGCCATCGCCCAGCCGGTGCCGGTCGGGCGGCTGGGAGAACCGCAGGTGTTCCATGCCGTCATGCTGCTGCTGCCCGAAGATGGCCAGGCGGACGGGCGCGCGCTGCCTGGCGCGTGGGGGGAAGTCCTTCCCGTCGGCCCCGGCTGCCGGGCCTGCCCGCGCCAGCGCTGCCCGGCCCGGCGCGAACCCTCGATCCTGCCCGGCGCCGACTGAGCGGCGGGCGTCTGCGGTGGGCTCCGGCGGCGTGGCCGGCCGCCCGGGCGGTGCTGCCCGAGTCCGGTTTTGACAGGGGGGCAATTCCCGGCGATAGTCGCCGCCATGAGCGGCAGCACCGGGGAGGGAGCGGGCATGGGCAGTCATATCCTCCTGATCGAGGATGAGCCGAACATCACCGAGGCGCTCCGATACATCCTGCAGCGCGAGGGCTATCGGGTGGACACGCATTCCGACGGGGCGAGCGCGCTCGAGACGATTCGGGAGCGTCGCCCCGACATGGTGATCCTGGACGTGATGCTGCCGCACCGCTCCGGCTACGACATCCTGCGAGATCTGCGTGCCGAGCCGACGCATGCGGATCTGCCGGTGATGATCCTGACCGCTCGCGGCCAGGACAAGGACCGGGACCTGGCCACCCGCTACGGCGCGAGCCGGTTCATGACCAAGCCGTTTTCCAACGCCGAGGTTCTCGCCACGGTGCGCGAGCTGCTGGCGCGATGAAGCGCCCGGCGCCGCTCTTTCTGGCCCGCAGGGGCTACCGGCTGCGGCGGATGATGGACGCGGCCCGGGTGCTGCCGGCGCTCGGGGCGTTCCTGTTCCTGATGCCGCTCCTGTGGGGCGGGGGAACGACCGGCGGCGGGATCCTGTTCGTCTTCGGGATCTGGGCCGGGCTGATCGCGGTTGCCGCGGTTCTGGCCGGGCCGCTGGCGGGTGCGCCGGATCCGGAAATCCCCCAGGGAGAGGGGGAAGGCGCGCGCGCACCGGAGCCGGGAGAGGGCCCGGAGGGGGGCGGCGGTGTCGTTTAACCTGCTCGTCCTGGTCTGCCTGCTTTACGTGGCCCTGCTGTTTCTGGTGGCCTATGCCGCAGAGCGGCGGGCCGCGGCCGGGCGCCTGGGCTGGCTGCGCTCGCCGCTGGTCTATACGCTGTCGCTGTCGATCTACTGCACCGCCTGGACCTTTTACGGCGCCGTCGGCTATGCGGCGCGTTCGGGGCTGGAATTCGTGACCATCTACCTCGGGCCGACCCTGGCGATGGTGGGCTGGTGGTGGTTCCTGCGCAAGCTGGTGCGGGTGGGGCGCAGCCAGAGGGTGACCTCGATCGCCGACCTGATTTCCTCGCGCTACGGCAAGTCGAACGCGCTGGGGGTGCTGGTGACGCTGATGGCGGTGATCGGCACCACGCCCTATATCGCCTTGCAGCTGCAGTCCGTCACGCTTTCCTTCGCCGTGTTCGCCGGGCCCGGGCCTGCGGGCTGGGGCCGGGGCGAACCCGCCGCGACCGCGTTCTGGGTGGCGGTGGGGCTGGCGCTGTTCACCATCCTGTTCGGCACCCGCAACCTGGATGCGAACGAACGCCACCACGGCGTGGTGATGGCGATCGCGCTGGAGGCGGTCGTCAAGCTGGCGGCCCTGCTGGCGGTCGGGGTGTTCGTGGTCTGGGGGCTGGTCGGGGGCGTCCCGGAGATGCTGGCGCGGATCGACTCCTCGGCGGTGGCCCGGCAGCCTCTGGACAGCGGGCGCTGGGTGACGCTGATCTTCCTGTCGGCGGTGGCCTTCGTCAGCCTGCCGCGGATGTTCCAGGTGCTGGTGGTGGAAAACTCCGACGAACGCCACCTGGCCATCGCAAGCTGGGCCTTCCCGCTGTATCTGCTGCTGATCAGCCTGTTCGTGGTGCCGATCGCGGTATTCGGCCTGGCCGAGCTGCCGGCCGGCGCCAACCCGGACCTGTTCGTGCTGACCCTGCCGCTGGCCTTCGATGCCGAGGGGTTGGCGATGGTTGCCTTCCTGGGCGGGTTCTCCTCGGCCACCTCGATGGTGATCGTGGCCGCGATCGCGCTTTCGACGATGGTTTCCAACCATGTGGTGATGCCGCTCTGGCTGGCGCTTCGCGGCGGCGGGGCGAGCATGTCGGGTGATGTGCGCAACATCGTTCTGCGGGCGCGTCGGGTCTCGATCGGGGCGATCCTGGCACTCGGCTATCTCTACTACGTGTTTTCCGGCGGCGGTGCGGCGCTGGCGGCGATCGGGCTGATCTCCTTTGCCGGGGTGGCGCAGGTGTTCCCGGCGCTGCTGGGCGGGCTGTTCTGGCGCGGCGCCACGCGCGTCGGTGCCGCCGCCGGGCTGCTGACCGGCTTTGCGATCTGGGGGTACACGATGTTCCTGCCCTCCTTCGGCGACAGCGGGCCGATGAGCGCCCGGCTGCTGGCCGAGGGTCCGTTCGGGATCGGCTGGCTGCGTCCGCAGGCCCTGTTCGGAATCGAGGGGCTGGATCCGCTGGTGCATGCGATGTTCTGGTCGATGACGCTGAACAGCTTCGCCTTCGTGCTCGGCTCCCTGTTCAGTTTCCCCGCCCCGCTGGAGCGGCTGCAGGGCGCCCAGTTCGTGAACGTGTTCGGCCACTCCGGCGCGGCGCGCGGCTGGTCGGGCGGTGTGGCCGAGGCCGAAGACCTGCTGGTGATGGCCCAGCGGATCCTGGGCGCGCAGGAGGCCCAGGAGATGTTCCAGGCCGAGAGCCGTCGCCAGGGGCGCGAGGGCTACCTTCCCGATGTCACGCCGGACTTCATAGAGCGCCTGGAGCGCGAGCTCACCGGCTCGGTCGGTGCGGCGACGGCGCATGCGATGCTGGCGCAGACCGTCGGCGGTTCGGCGGTTTCGGTGCAGGATCTGATGGCGGTGGCCGACGAGACGGCGCAGATGCTGGAATATTCCAGCCGGCTGGAAGCCAAGTCGCGCGAGCTGGCCCGCACCGCGCGGCAGCTGCGCGACGCCAACGAGAAGCTGACCGCGCTGTCGCGGCAGAAGGATGCCTTCCTGTCCCAGATCAGCCACGAGTTGCGCACCCCGATGAGTTCGATCCGCGCCTTTTCGGAAATCCTGCTCGAAGGGGCGGACGAGATGAGCGGCGCGGAGCTGCGCCGATATGCCGGAATCATCCACGAGGAGACGATCCGCCTGACCCGGCTGCTCGACGACCTTCTGGATCTGAGCGTGCTCGAGGCCGGCCGGGTTACGCTCAACATCGCGCCGGTGCAGCTGGGCACGATCGTGCAGCGCGCGGTGACGGCCGCGGGCTCGGGCCGGCAGGCGCGCCGGCTGCGGATCCGGCTGGAGGATTCCGGCTTCGGAGTCACGCTGCGCACCGATGCCGACCGGCTGGCGCAGGTCTTCATCAACCTGATCTCGAACGCGGGGAAATACTGCGACGCCGAACGGCCGGAACTCGTGATCCGGGCCCGCCGGCGCGGCGATCGGCTGGATGTCGATTTCGTGGACAACGGCAGCGGCATCGCCAAGTGCGACCAGGAGGTGATCTTCGAGAAATTCATACGCCTGTCGGATCAGGCCCGGGCCGGCGGCGCCGGGCTGGGGCTGGCGATCTGCCACGAGATCATGCTCAAGCTTGGCGGGCGAATCTCCTACCTGCCGGGGCAGGGCGGCACCGCCTTCCGGGTCAGCATTCCGCTGGTTGCGTCGCAGGGCGGCGGGGCGGAAGCGGCCTCGCAAGGGGCAGGCGGCTCGAGGGCAGCGGCCGGGCGCTGAGCGCCGGCGGGCATTCCGGGCGCCGCCGGGGCGGCCGGCTTCAATGTTTTGGTAACCGCGAACGGCCATTCTGACGCGGCCGCAACCGGAGGAGGCCGCATGCCCGGAACGGAACCCGATTCACCGCTTCTTGCACGCAAGCTGGCCGCGCGGCCGGACCCGCTGGAGCGCCCCGGGATGACTCCGGCCAAGGCCATGCGCCGGGCGCTCACGCGGGCCCTGGACGGTTGCGCCGGGCTGGAGGCTTCGGTTTCCGGCTTCGGCGAGGACCGGCTGGGGCTGGCCGATGTCGTCGAGAGCCTGTCCGGCCCGCTGCTGATCTTCATGACGCGGGGACCGGAGGGGGCGATCGGTCTTGGCGTCTGGGACCTCGCCTCGGTCGCGGCGGTGATCGAACATCTGATCACCGGCCGGGTCGTGCCCGCCCCTCCCGAGGAGCGCAGCCCCACCCCGACCGATGCGGCGGTGCTGGTGGAGATGTTCGACCGCATCATGACCAGGTTCGACGAGTTCCTGGAAGAAGCGGAGGAGCGGCCGCCGGTTGCCGGGTTCCGGGCCGCTTCGATCATGGAGGACGGGCGCGCGGTTTCCATGGCGCTGGAGGACATGGAATATCGACAGTATCGGATCAGGATCGACTTCGCAAACGGGGCCAAGCACGGCGAGCTGAGGCTCGTATTCCCCTGGTGCTCTCCGGCAAGCGCGCTGCGTGGCGCCGCCGCTGCCCGGCGCTGGCAGCGCGAATGGCAGGCGGTGGTGAAATCCGCCAGCGTGACGCTGGATGCGGTGCTGCACCGGGTCCGGATGCCGCTGGAACAGGTCGCGGCGCTGCGGGCGGGCGATGTCATCACCCTGCCGCGGCAGGCACTGGAAAGGGTTTCGATCGAGGGGGTGGACAGGCGCCGGATCATGTTCGGCAAGCTGGGGCGGCTCGGCGCCTTCCGCGCCGTGCGACTGCAGGGCGAGGGTGTGCGGGAGGCCCCGGCCGGCCCGGCGCTTGCCGCCCCGCGCTCGAGCGCGGGGCAGGGGGCGCCGCCCGCTCCGGGCGGCGGGGCGGATGCGGCTTCCGGCCCCGGAACGGCGGCACCGGCGCCGGATGCGGAGGCCGCCGCCGGTTCCGCCGCCGCCAGCCCGGCGGTTCCGGCCCCGGCCTGAACCGCGCCGCGCCGGGCTGTCAGGAGAAGGCGACGGCGAAACCGCTGATGCCGGTGGGCCCGGGGGGCCGGGCCCCGGGTGCGCGGGGCCGGCTCAGAGCGGTTCCTGCGCGTGGCGTTTCAGCTCGGCGCGGGCCACCTGCCGACGGTGCACCGCATCCGGCCCGTCGGCCAGCCGCAGGGTGCGCAGGGCCGTCCACTGGCGCGCCAGCGGCGTGTCCTGGCTGAGCCCCTGGGCGCCGAACATCTGCACCGCCTGATCGGTCACCTCCAGCGCGATCCGTGGCGCCTCTACCTTGATCATGGAAATCCACGGCGCCGCCGCGCGCGCATCGCCCCGGTCCATCATCCAGGCCGCCTTCAGGCACAGCAGGCGAGCCTGCTCGATCCGGATCCGGGCGCGGGCGATGATGTCGTGGTTTTCGCCGAGCTGGGCGAGCTTGCGGCCGAAGGCCTCGCGGGCGAGCGCGCGGCGGCAGAGCATGTCCAGCGCCTTTTCCGCCATGCCGATCGCTCGCATGCAGTGGTGGATGCGCCCCGGCCCCAGCCGCCCCTGGGCGATCTCGAAGCCGCGCCCCTCGCCCAGCAGCAGGTTTTCCGCCGGCACCCGCACATCGGTGAAGCGCAGGTGCATGTGGCCGTGGGGCGCGTCGTCGTGGCCGTAGACCTCCATCGCCCGCACAATCTCGATTCCGGGGCTGTCGGCCGGCACCAGGAGCATGGAGTGCCGCCGGTGCTTCGGGGCCTCCTCGCCGGCGGTTCGCACCATCACGACATGGAGTGCGCAGCGCGGGTCGCCGGCCCCTGTGGCCCACCACTTTTCGCCGTTCAGCAGGTAGTCGTCGCCGTCGCGGGTGCAGGACATCGAGATGTTGGTGGCATCGGAAGAGGCGACATCCGGTTCGGTCATCAGATAGGCGGAGCGGATCTTCCCGTCGAGCAGGGGGCGCAGCCAGCGGGCCTGCTGCGCCGGCGAGCCGTAGCGGGCGAGGACTTCCATGTTGCCGCTGTCGGGGGCGTTGCAGTTGAAGACCTCGGGGGCCAGGTGCGACTTGCCCATCTCCTCGGCCAGCCAGGCGTATTCGACGGTGCTCAGCCCGGCCCCCTCTGGGTGATCGGTCAGGAACAGGTTCCACAGCCCGCGTTCGCGGGCGCGGCTCTTCAGTCCCTCCAGGATCTCGCGCTGGCGCGGGGTGAACCGCCAGCGGTTCCCCTTGTCGACCTCGGCCAGGAATTCGTCATCGAGCGGCGCGATCTCGTCGCGGATCATCTCGACCAGCGCGGCGTGGATCGGTCGCAGCCGATCGCTCATCCCCAGGTTCATGGCGGGCATGGCCTTCCTCCCCTTCCTGCCGGTCGAGGGAAGCGCGCCTGCCCGCCGCTGTCAATCGGCCATTGCGCGGGGGCGGGGCTTTCTGCACAGTCGGGGCATGGACGGGCAGGAGGTGATCGAGGGGCTGGGGATGCGCGCCGCGGCGCTGGAGCGCTGGCTGAAGGCGCATGTGCCCGGGTTCGCCGGATTGCGGGGGGTGGAGAAATTCGCCACCGGCCAGTCGAACCCCACCTGGCGCCTCCGCGCCGAGAGCGGGGATTACGTGTTGCGCGCCAAGCCGCCCGGGCGGCTGCTGAAGTCGGCGCATCTGGTGGAACGCGAGTTCCGCGTGATGGCGGCACTGGCCGGCAGTGCGGTGCCGGTGCCGCGGATGCTGGCGCTGGCCGAGGATGCCGATTCGCCCATCGGGCGGGCGTTCTTCGTGATGGAGCATGTGCCGGGGCGGATCTTCTGGGATCCGGCGCTGCCGGAGTTGCCGCGCGTGCGCCGGGCGGCGATCTATGATGCCATGAACGCCACCCTGGCAGCGCTGCACTCGGTGGATGTGCAGGCTGTGGGGCTGGGCGATTTCGGCCGCCCCGGCAACTACTTCGCCCGGCAGGTGAAGCTCTGGAGCCGGCAGTATCTGGCGGCGGCCCGCACCCCGCGCGAGGATCTTCTGGCGGTGATGCGCTGGCTGGAGGCCAACATTCCGGAGGATGATGGCCGGTGTGCCCTGGTGCATGGCGATTTCCGGCTGGACAACATGATCTTCCACCCGGAGCATCCGCGGGTGGTGGCGCTGCTCGACTGGGAACTGTCCACGATCGGCCACCCGCTGGCGGATCTCGCCTATCAGTGCGCGCAGTGGCGGATGTCCCATGACGGGCCGTTGCGCGGGCTCGGCGGGCTGGATCGGGCGGCGCTGGGGCTGCCCTCGGAAGAGGAATATGTCGCCGCATGGTGCGCCCGGCACGGTCTCGGCGAGATCCCCTGCTGGTCTTTCTACCTTGCGTTCTCGCTGTTCCGCTTCGCCGCCATCCTGGAAGGGGTGGTGCGCCGGGCCGAGGAGGGCAACGCCTCCAACCCCGAGACCGGGCGGCGTTACGGCGCGGCGATCCCGGAACTGGCCGGGCTGGCCGCCAGGCTTGTGCTCTGAGGGCCAGCGTGCTCCGGGGGCCAGTGCTCCGGGGGCGGCGGGGGCCGCTCTTTCGGCCCGGCCGGTCTTCAGCCCAGCAGGATGCCGACAACCACCATCATCAGCCCGATCGCGCTGAGTCCGAGCGCGGCCATGTTCATGGCGACGAGCTGCTGCAGGCGTCGTCTCATTGCCTCGGGCGGCAGTTTCCGGCTGCGCGCGCGGGCCGCGGCGACGATGCAGTATCCCAGCCAGGCCAGCCCGAGCAGCGTGACCCCCGCGCCGGGCCATATCATCCATTCCATGCGCCTTCCTCCGTTCCGCCGGCCGGGTCGTGTCGGGTTCTGCCGCCTTCCCCGTTTCGGGGGGCGGCGGCCGGACGCTGCGCAGGCTCTAGCCGAAGCGGGCGGGGGGCTCAAGCATGGCGCCCCGCTTCCGCTTGCTTCCGCCTGCCGGGCCGGCTAGGACGCCGCCGGTGGACAACGGAAAGGGGCCGGCATGAGCGGAAGCGGGGAATCCTATCGGGTCAGCGCGCAGGAGCTGCGCCAGTTCGTGGAGCGCTACGAGCGCCTGGAGGCGGAAAAGAAGGACATCGCCGACCAGCAGAAGGAGGTGATGGCCGAGGCGAAGGCGCGTGGTTACGACACCCGGGTGATGCGCAAGCTGATCGCCATGCGCAAGCGCGACCGCGATGACCTGGCCGAGGAAGAGGCGGTTCTGGAGTTGTATCGTCAGGCGCTGGGCATGTAGGGGCGTCATGCAGGGCATGCAGCGCCGCGGGTGCGGGCCGGGCGGGCCGGTGTGGGCAGGAGCCCGCGCGGCGCCGCCTCAGGGAGCGATGAAGCGCACCCCCGGCAGGCGGGCGATTTCCAGCAGGTCTTCCTCGTAGTCGGCGCTCATCCGTTCCACCAGCTCCTCGGTCCAGCCGGGCACGGCGAGTTCCTCCTCGATCGCCTCCTCGATGGCGTATTTGTCCAGGAAGGCGAGCAGCACGCGCCGGCGCTGGGTTTCGTTGGCCGGCGGATGGCGCTCCAGATAGGCGCGCAGGCGGCGCATCCCCTCGCGCTTCATGATCGGCGCCAGGATGTTGAAGCCGCCGCGCAGCTTCAGCCCGGTATCGGTGGCGGTCACCGCGTGCAGCACCTCCGGCCAGATCAGCGGCGTATCCTCGTTGCACCAGACGGTCAGCGGACAGTCGGGGGTGCATTCCCGGATCGACACGATCACGTCCGACCAGCGCACCTGCTCCAGGTTGACGCCGTTCAGGAAGTCGGAGAAGTCGCCCAGGTTCTGTTCGCGGTGTCCGAAGGCGGCAGGGATGAAGGTGGCCGGGTTGCGGATGGCGAGGAAGAATTCCACCTCGAGCCCGGCGAAGACGTTGCGCAGCCAGAGCGGCTTGAAGCCGGCCTTGTCGTAGAGCAGCCCGTTTTCGAAGATCCTCCCGGGCACGCACATGAAGTGTTCGTTGCTCAGGATGACGCGCTCGGCACTGTCGTCGTCGATGATCGCATCGAGCAGCATGTCGCGCGAGTCCGGGCTGGCTTCCTGCCCGCGCAGCTTCTGCGCCGCGCGCACCACGGTCTGCCGGTAGCGCCCCGGGCCGGGAACGCTGATTCCCCGTTCCGCCAGCAGCCCCTTGTTCTGCAACAGGGTCTTCAGCAGGCGGTCTTCGTCGGTGCAATGCGCCCCGAGGTGGATGGCAATCCGCATTTGCTCCCTTCGCCCGTTCCTGCCCGGCCGCCGCGTTGCGGCACGGCGAGTATAGGCGGCTTTCTGGACAGTTGAACAGCTTTTGGCTAAGCGGAGCGGAATGACCGGGGAAAATGCTCAGCAAGGCCGGCAAAGGAGAGCGCAGGAAGCGCGGCCGCACCGCCGCCTGCCGCGGCCGGAGCCGTGGTCTCTCGGGGCGCTGCTGATTGCGCTGCTGGTTCTGGCGCCGATCGTTTCGGTGCTGTGGATGGCCTTTGCCCCGAGCGGGGACATCTGGCAGCATCTCCTGGCGACGACGCTGCCCCGCTATGCTGCCAACACCGCGGTCCTGGTGTTCTGGGTCGGCCTGCTGAGCGCGCTGATCGGAACCGGAACCGCGTGGATGGTGACGATGTACCGTTTCCCCGGCGCGCGCCTGCTGAGCTGGGCGCTGCTGCTGCCGCTGGCCATTCCCGCCTATGTGGGGGCCTATGCGCTGGTCGATTTCCTCGAATATGCCGGGCCGGTGCAGACGCTGCTGCGCGAGATTTTCGGCTGGCGCGACGCCCGCGATTACCGGTTTCCGGAAATCCGCTCGATGGGCGGGGCGGTGGCGGTGCTTTCGGCAGCCCTCTACCCTTATGTATTCCTGCTGGTGCGTGCCTCGCTGCGCGAGCAGTCCGGTGCCACCTACGAGGTGGCGCGTGCGCTGGGCGCCGGTCCGTTCAAGCGGTTCTGGCGGGTCGGCCTGCCGATGTCGCGCCCGGCGATCGCCGCGGCGAGCGCGATCGTGATGATGGAGACCGTGAGCGATTTCGGTGCCGTTTCCTTCTTTTCGGTGCAGACGCTGACCACCGGGATCTTCAGCGTCTGGCTGGAAGGCGGCAACCGCAGCGGGGCGGCGCAGATCGCCTCGGTGGTGCTGGTGGCGGCCTTCGTTCTGGTGGCGCTGGAAAAGCGCAGCCGGAGCAGGGTGCGGTTCTATCACCTGTCGCGCAACCACCGGCCGGTGGTTGCGCAGCCGCTTGCGGGCTGGCGCGGGGCGCTGGCCGCGGTGCTGTGCTTCCTGCCGTTCGCCGCCGGTTTCCTGCTGCCGGTCGGGGTGTTCCTGTCGCATGCGCTGGGTAATGCGCGGCCGTGGCTGGACCCGGGGCTGCTGCGGGCGCTGATCAACACGCTTGCCGTTGCCGGCAGCGCGGCCGCGCTCACCGTGGCGGCGGCGCTGTTCATGGTCTACGGTGTGCGGATGACGGGGCGCCGGCTGCCGGCGCTGCTGCTGCCGCTGACCACGATCGGCTATGCCGCGCCGGGCGCGGTGCTGGGGGTCGGCATCCTGTTCCCGCTGGCCGGGCTGGATCACATGCTGGCCAATGTGCTGGAAGCGCTGTCCGGGCGCGAGGTGGGGCTGCTTTTCACCGGATCGGCCGCGGCCGTGATCTTTGCCTATTTCGTGCGCTTCTTCGCCATTGCGCAGGGGGCTGCCGATGCCGCCTTCGGGCGGATCTCGCCTTCGCTGGGGATGGCGGCCCGTTCGCTGGGAGAAGGGCCGGGGGGGGCGTTGCGCCGGGTTCACCTGCCGCTGATCCGCGGTTCGGTGGGAACCGCGCTGTTGCTGGTCTTCGTGGACAGCGTGAAGGAGCTTCCGGCGACGCTCCTGCTGCGGCCGTTCAATTTCAACACGCTCTCGACCCGGGTCTACGAGAAGGCCTCTCTGGAGCAGATCGGCGAGGCCTCCCCGGCCGCGCTGCTGGTGATCGCGGTGGGCCTGCTGGCGGTAGGGCTGCTCGCGCGGGCGCATGCGCGCCGGGACGGGCCGGAGGGCGGCGGCCTTGCGCAGCGCCCCCCGGGGCTTGCGCGGGGAGGCGCAACATCGTAAAGACGCGCCTCGTGCCCCTCCTGCGGGCCGGCCGGAACATGCCTGCGGAAGGCCGGACCTTCCGGCGTGGGGCACCGGGGCCGGGCGCATGGCAGGCACCGACGGCACCGGGGCCGGCATAGCTCAGCTGGTAGAGCGCGTGATTTGTAATCACGATGTCGGGGGTTCGAGTCCCTCTGCCGGCACCGGCCGCCCGTCTCCTTCCGCGCGCGTTCCCACTGACGCCCCCGCCTCCTCTGGCCCTGTTCCCCTGGGTTCCCCTGGCCGGATGCGGCATTCGCCGGATGGCAGGCAGGCACCTGCCCGCCGGCATCCGGGGTGCGCCGTCCGGGTGCCGGACTGGGCCGGAGGAAGCGGGCAGAGGCCGGGGCGTTCCCTGCGGCCGGCGTCGGAGTGGGGCTCGTTGCCGATTCCGCACTCCGGAGGAATGGCGGGCGGACAGGCGCCTGCAGGCGGGAACTGGCGTGCGAGGCGGCGTGCAGGCGCGGGCGGGGCGGGTGGTGGGCGACCCTGGAATCGAACCAGGCATGGGTCTCCCCGGCGGAGTTACAGTCCGCTGCCGCACCTTGCAGCACGTCGCCCGCGGCCCGGCCGCTTGCGGCCCGGCGCGAGGGGTGGATAGCGCCGGGCCTCTGGGCCGTCAACCGGAAAATCCCTTGCGGCGGGGGGCGGAGCATCGCATTGTCCGGGCCCTGAGCGATGCGGGTGGCAGAGATGAAGAAGCCGAAGTGGGCGATCGAGAAGGAACGGGCGAAGCGGGCCGCCGCGGCGGCAACGCTCTGGCTGTTCGGGCTGCACGCCGTGCGCGATGCGCTGGCCAACCCGGCGCGCGAGAAGCTGCGCCTGGTGGTGACGAAAAACGCCCTCGACCGGCTGGGCGGGGCGGTGGCGGCTTCGGGGCTGGAACCGGAGGTGGTGGACGCGCGCCGCTTCCCGGCGCCGATCGACCCGGCCTCGGTGCACCAGGGCGCGGCGCTGGAGGTGAAGCCCCTGAACTGGGGTTCGCTGGAAGAGCGCTGCGCCGGCACCGAGGGACGGGCCGCGGTGGAGCAGGCCGCGGTGGGCCGTGCTCCGGTGGTGGTGCTGCTCGACCGGGTGAGTGATCCGCACAACGTGGGGGCCATCCTGCGCTCGGCCGAGGTGTTCGGGGCGCGTGCGGTGATCGCGCCGGCCCGCCACTCGGCCCCCGAGACCGGGGCGCTGGCCAAGGCCGCTTCGGGCGCGCTGGAGCGCCAGCCCTACCTGCGGGTCGGGAACCTGGCCGAGGCGATGGGGCGGTTGCGTGACATGGGCTATGTGCTGCTCGGCCTTGACGGCGAGGCCGGGCAGACCCTGGAGGAGGGGCTCGCCGGTGCCGCCGGGCGGCCGGTGGGGCTGGTGCTGGGGGCCGAGGGGCCGGGGCTGCGCCGCAAGAGTCGCGAGACATGCGACGCGCTGATACGCATCCCGGCGTTCTCCGGCTTCGGCTCGCTCAATGTCTCCAACGCGGCGGCGGTGGCGCTCTATGCGGCGGCGCGGCGTTCCTGACGAAGGGTCACGATTGCGGGAAGAGGGGTTCTGCGAATCGTCGCGGGCTGCGATCCCGGGAGCGGGCGACGCCCGTGCCGGCCGGCAACCCTGCCGGCAACCCTGATGGAGGATCGGATGAAAACCACGCGACGAAACCTGCTGACCTTTGCCCTGGCCGCTCCGGCGCTGATCGCCACCAGCCGCGTGGTCGCGGCTGCCCCCGAAGTATTCGCGCCAGGCGGTATCGCCGTGCGCGGCACCGATGTGGTGGCCTATTTCCGGGAGGGTCGGGCGCGTCCCGGAAGCTCCGGGCATGCGCTCGCCTGGCGGGGGGCCGCATGGCATTTCGCCTCGGCCGAAAACATGGCGGCCTTCGAGATGGATCCGGTCGCTTACGCCCCGCAATACGGTGGCTACTGCGCCTATGCGGTGGCGAAGGGATATACCGCCTCGACCGTGCCCGAAGCCTGGACGATCCATGAAGGAAGGCTGTATCTGAACTATTCCAGAGCGGTGCGCCTGCTCTGGCGGCGCGACATCCCCGGCTACATCGCCCGCGCCGATGCGAACTGGCCGCAGGTGCTCGAAGGCTAGGTGCGCGACACCGGGAGCGGGCGGAAGGGGTGGCGCAAGGGGCAGGAGGCCGGAAGCGTCCCGGGGTGCCGTTCACAACCTGCTTACCGCGCCTTTCCGGCGGGCCGGGGCATCCTACATGTGTGATATGGGGCCGGGCGCGGAACACCCGGCACCATTTTCACTGTCCCTCGTTCCGTGACTGGCGCCCGGATTCATCTCCGGGCGCTTTTTTCCCGCCGGCGGTCCTGTTAGGCAGGCAGCATGAGATATGCTGATGCGCATCTGAAGAAGATCCTGCAATCGACCCGGGTGATCGCCTGTGTCGGGGTGTCCACCAACCCGGTGCGGCCGAGCCATTTCGTGGCGCGCTACCTGAGCCTCAAGGGCTTCACGGTGATTCCGGTGAACCCGGGCCATGCCGGCAGGAAGCTGTTCGGCCGGGAGATCCGGGCATCTCTTTCCGACATTCCGAAGGATGCCCGGGTGGACATGGTGGACATCTTCCGCCGCCCCGAGGCGGTTCCGGCGATCGTTGACGAGGCGCTGGAGGCGCTGCCGGATCTGCGCACGGTCTGGATGCAGATCGGGGTGGAACACCCGGAAGCGGCGGCGCGGGCCGAGGCGGCGGGGATCACGGTGATCCAGAACCGCTGCCCGAAGATCGAGTATCAGCGCCTGTTCGGCGAGCTGCGCATGGGCGGGTTCAACACCGGGGTCATTTCCTCGAAGCTGTAAGGCCGGGAAGGAGCCGGCCGCTTCGTGGCGGGGGGATCCTGCCGGCGGGATCCTGCCGGCCGTCCGGTCGCGGGTTCGGCCGCACCCCTTCACATTCGCGCGCCCGGCGCTATCCTGGAAACGGAGGAACGGCACGAGGGAAACGGCACGGGGGAAGAGCGATGCCGAAGCTGGTTCGCCTTTACATGCTGCAGGTTGCCATCGGATTTGCGCTTTCGGCAGTTTTCGTGGCGCTGCTCCTGTGGTTCGACGTGGCGAATCTGGGGCATCTGATCGGCGCTTCCGACAAGGGCTGGATCGCCGTCTGGATGCTGTTTCTGGCCAACGGGATCGTTTTTGCCGGTGCGCAGTTCGCCATTTCGGTGATGCGGATGCAGGAACCGGAGGAGCCGCCCGCCGGCGGGCGGCGCGCGCCCGTGCCGCCGGTTGCGCCTTCGACGCCGGCTGCGGTGCCGGTTGCGGTGCCGGCCGTGGCGGGGCGGCGGGACCGCCGCGATCGTGCGGGTGTCTGATTCCCGAGGACCTGTCTGAACAGGTGGGCGCCAGGTAACCGGACCACGATCCGGACAGAGCCGGCTCCCTCGGAATTGTGTAAGGCCACCGGAATACGCCCCGGGCCACGGAAAGGGCAGTGCCCGCCGCTCCCCTAGGTAGTGCGCCCGTCGTTCCGGGGCAAGAGGCCGGGGCAAGAGGGTGCGGGGCGAGGCTGCGGAGAAGGGTGCCGCGGCCTTTCGGGAAAACCGCCTTTCCACTGCCCGTCTTCCTGCGTCCGCCTCTGCCCGCGCTTCGCTCCTGCCTTTGCGGCAATGCGTTGCCGGCCCCGCGGAAGGTGGCGGGCGGGGAGAGGGGGCGGGAGGTGCCGGGTGCGGTGCGCCGCCGCCGGCGAACTCATCGGCGGGCGATCGTCTCGGCGCGCGCCGCGGCGGCCAGGATTTCCTCTGCGATCTCGCGGGCCTCGTCGGGCTCGAAGTCGAGCGGCAGTTCGACGCCGCCGCCCTCGATGTAGATACGCACCATGCCCAGCGTCGTCGGCCCGATCTGAAGGTTCGCCGCGATATCGCTTTCCTTGTCGATACCCATGTGTCCTTTTCCGCCTCCTTCCCGGCCGACCTAGCCTTTCGGGAGCGGACAGGCAAGGGGAGGCCGGGGGCACGGGCAGGGAGGCAGGCGGCTTTCGTGCGCTGGCAGCCATTGCCGTGGCGGCGGAATTTTCCCGCCTCCCGGGCCGGTGCTCTTGCAATCGGTCGGGGCGGGGGGTAAATCCCGCCCCAGTGCCGCCTTAGCTCAGCTGGTCAGAGCGCTGGATTGTGGATCCAGAGGTCCCCCGTTCGAGCCGGGGAGGCGGTACCACCTCACCTGGCGATCTCACCTGGCGATTTCACCTGGCGAGGCCGGTCCGGCGGCGTCTGTCCGGCGGCGGGCCATCGGGGCGGCGTGGCCCGCCCTTCGCATCGGCCCCTTCGCATCGGCTCTCCGCGCGCTTTGATCCCCGCGCGCTCCGCTTCCCGTCCGCTCTGATCCCGCTCACTCCGGCAGGTCGAGGGCGATGGTCTGGCGCAGCGTTCCGCTGCCGGCATCAAAGATCAGGATCCGGTTGTCGCCGGTGACGACCGCATACCAGCCCGGGCCGCGGGTGAAGGCGATGGCGCTGGTCCCCTCCGGCAGGGCGATGCTGTCGGGCAGGCCGGGCGGCGCCGGCTCGGCGGTGAAACGGATGACAAGCATCGCGACGATCGCTAGAAGGCCGATGATCATCGTCGCCGTCAGAACGGTGACGAGAATGCGCAGGAAGCGCAGGTCGCCGCGCAGGGTCGCGCTTCCTGCCGGTTCGTCTGTCGGAGTATCGCCCATGCCGGCCTCGGAGCTTGTGGTCACGATCGGGGAGGATCCGCCCGCGCGCCTTGATAAGGCACTGGCGCGCGACGTGCCAGAGGCAGCGGCGCTGTCGCGTGCGCGCCTTGCCCGGCTGATCGCCGAAGGCGCGGTGCTGCGCGAGGGTGTGCCGGTCACGGACCGGAAGGCGCGCGTTGCCGCCGGCGAGGTTTACGTGATCCGCGTGCCGCCGCCGGCCGAAAGCAGGATCGGCCCCGAGGAGATCGCGCTGGACGTGATCTGGGAAGATGCGGATCTTCTGGTGGTGAACAAGCCTGCCGGCATGGTGGTGCACCCGGCGCCCGGAACGCCTTCGGGCACGCTGGTGAACGCGCTGCTGCACCATTGCGGTGACGCACTTTCCGGAGTGGGCGGGCAGGCGCGCCCGGGAATCGTGCACCGGATCGACAAGGATACCAGCGGCCTGCTGGTGGTCGCCAAGTCGGATGCGGCGCATCACGGGCTGGCGGCGCAGTTCGAGCGCCACACGGTCGAGCGCAGATATCTGGCGCTGGTGCACGGGGTGCCCGATGCGGCTGATCCGCGTCTGCGCGGGGTGCGGGGCGTGAGCTTCGAGGGCGGAGGGGTGATCAGGATCACCACGCATCTGGCCCGCCACAAGCATGACCGCCAGCGCCAGGCGGTGCTGTTCTCCGGTGGCCGCCACGCGCTGACGCGGGTGCGGGTGCTCCGGCGTTTCGGCATGCCGGAAGCGCTGGCGCTGGTGGAATGCCGGCTGGAAACCGGGCGCACGCATCAGATCAGGGTGCACATGGCCCATGCCGGGCACGCCCTTGTCGGAGATCCGGTCTATGGCGGGCGGCGGCGGGTGCGGGCCGGGGCGCTTTCGGCGGCGGGGCAGGCCGCGCTGAACGGCTTTGCGCGCCAGGCGCTGCATGCCGGCGTTCTGGGGTTCAGGCACCCGGTCGGCGGTGCGGAGCTGCGCTTCGAGACCCCGATGCCCGCAGACATGGCCGCCCTGATCGAGGCGCTGGAGGGCTGATCATCCGATATCCTCATCCTCCGTTTCCGGGGGCAACATCATGTCCAGCAGCTGTTGCAGCGCCGCCGGCGGGTTCACCTGTTCGAGATAGGACAGCTGTTTCAGCCCGCCCAGGGCCCCGTAGAGAATGTCGGCGTTGGTCCGGGCCTGTTCGGGCCCCTGTCCGCAATCGCGCAGCAGGGCGGCCACATAGTCCAGCCGCCGCCGGTCGATCCGGCGCAGCGCCGCCTTGACCGGGGGGTCGTAGCGGGCCCAGTCGCGGATCGCCGCCTCGGCCAGGTCGCCGCCATAGGCCCGGTCCCGGTCCGAGGCGGCCAGCTGCAGGAGTTGTTCCAGCCGCGCCCGCGGCGCCGCGTCGCGTTCTTCCAGCCCCCGGATCACCATGTCGGTGGCGGCGCTTTGCCAATGGTCGATCATGGCCCGTTTCAGGTCTGCCACGTCCTTGAAATGCCAGTAGAACGAGCCCTTGGAGACCCCCAGGTCCCGGGCGATGGGCTCGGCCCGGATCGCCTGGGGGCCGCCCCGGGTCAGGGCGCGGAAGGCGGCGGTGATCCAGTCGGTCTTGCTGAGGCGGGGCTTCTTCATGGCCAGACCATACGATAGCGTATGGACATGTGCAACCGACGGGTTTACATACGCTGGCGTATGGAAAGCGGATTCGGAGGACAGGGATGAATTACTGGTACCTTGGGGCGGCGGGGTTGTCGGGGCTGACGGTGCTGGCCCATGTGTTCGGCGGCGGGCCGGAGGTTCATGCCCCGGTGCTGCAAAGCGGGCTGTCGGATTATTTCAAGGCGATCTTTTCGGTGATCTGGCATGCCATCAGCGCCATTCTGATCATCAACAGCCTGGTTCTGCTGGGGGCCGGGCTGGGACGCCCGCGGGGGGAGGCCGGAGCGCTGATCGTGGGGGTGCAGTATTTCAGTTTCGCGGTGCTGTTCGTCTTTTACGGGCTGAGCCGGCTGGACAACCTGAGCCAGATGCCGCAATGGGCGGTGTTTTTCGCCGTGCCCCTGCTGGTGTTTTTCGGCTGGCGGTCGGGCAGGCGGGCCGTGGCGGCGGGCTGATGTTTCTGGCCGGGGGTGTTCCCGGTGTTTCCCGGTCGGGGGCTGGACCGGTTGCCGGACGGCGGGGTGCAGGCTGGTGGCGCTGCCCCCGGCGCGGTGAACTGAAGCAATTCCCCGCCGGTCGTGGCAATTTCTTATCATTATGGTAAGATATTGCCGCTAGCCGGGCTTGAAAACCGGATTCCGACTGCCATATCGGATACCGGCCCCGATATGTCGAGGCGAGGAGAGGGATAAAGCTTTCGTGGGCAATTTCAGCAACCTTCCGGCGCCAAGCCCGGAACAGGGTCTCAACCGGTATCTGCAGGAGATCCGCAAGTTTCCGATGCTGGAGCCGGAGGAAGAATACATGCTGGCCAAGCGATGGGTCGATCACGGCGATACCTCGGCCGCGCACAAGCTTGTCACCAGCCACCTGCGGCTGGCGGCCAAGATCGCCATGGGCTATCGCGGCTACGGCCTGCCCCAGGCCGAGGTGATCTCGGAGGCCAATGTCGGGCTGATGCAGGCGGTCAAGCGGTTCGATCCCGAAAAGGGGTTCCGCCTGGCGACCTATGCCATGTGGTGGATCCGCGCCGCGATCCAGGAATACATCCTGCGCTCGTGGTCGCTGGTCAAGCTGGGCACCACCAGCGCCCAGAAGAAGCTGTTCTTCAACCTGCGCAAGGCCAAGGCGCGCATCGGCGCGCTGGAAGAGGGCGACCTGCACCCCGACAAGGTGAAGCAGATCGCCACCGATCTGGGGGTGAGCGAGGACGAGGTGATCTCGATGAACCGCCGCCTTTCGGGGGGCGATGCCTCGCTCAACGTGATGGTCGGTACCGATGGCGACAGCTCGACCCAGTGGCAGGACTGGCTGGAAGACGAAACTGCCGACCAGGCGGCCCGCTACGAGGAGCGCGATGAGCTGGAAACCCGCCGCGAGCTGCTGGCCGAGGCGATGGAGGTGCTCAACGAGCGCGAGAAGGACATCCTCGCCCAGCGCCGGCTCAGGGACCAGCCGGTGACGCTGGAAACGCTCTCCGAGCAGTATGGTGTCAGCCGCGAGCGGATCCGCCAGATCGAGGTGCGCGCCTTCGAGAAGCTGCAGAAGCGGATGCAGGAGCTGGCCGCGAAGAAGGGGCTTCTGGCCGGCGCCTGACGGACCGGCGGCATGGGGCCGCTCTTTTCCGGAACTGCCGGAACTTCCTGCGGTCTTCTCGGGCCGGGGCTTCAAAACGGCCGCGCTTGCCCCAGATCAAGGAAAGGGGCGGCCCGCCGTGGCAGCCTGCTCCCGGGAGCGGGCGCGGCGGGCAGAACGGGCAAGGCAGAACGGGCAGAAACGGACAAACGGCAAGGGAGCGGACAAGGAGAACGGCGATGAAACCGAAGCAGACGCTGGTGATCCTGGCCAATGACGGGAAGGCGCGTTTCCTGCGGAATTCGGGAATCGGCAAGGGGCTGACGGAACTGCGGACGCTCGAAGCGGAACGTCTGGTCGGGCCGGAGGTGGAATTTGCCGACGGTCCGGGGCGTTCGCGCGCGGCACCGGGGATGGCGCGCCACGCGATGGATCCGCGCAGCGGCGAAGAGGAGCGGCGGCGCGAGCTTTTCGCCCGGCAGGTCGCGGAAACGGCGGAATCGCTGTGGAACCGGCACGGCTTCGACCGGCTGGTGATCAGCGCCGAGCCGAAGCTGCTCGGGTTGCTCCGCGCTCTGCTGCCCGCGCCGATGCGCGCACATGCGCAGGTGGAGATGGACAAGGATCTGCTGAAGGTGCCGCTCCGGGCCCTGCCGAAGCATTTCGAGGAGCATATCCTTTTCTGAGCGGGATTCTGAGCGCGAAACGAGACCGGAGGAGATCAGCCATGAACAGCGACAGCCGGCCCGTCGGGCCGGAACGGGGCGACGGCTCCGCAACGGGCGAGAACATCTTTCGCGGCCGGCGCGATGTCTGGATGCGCGGGCTGTGGATGCTGGCATTCGCGGTTTTCTTCGCCATTGCCGAAACCGTGCTTCTGCTGGTGGCGGTGGTGCAGTTCCTGTGGATGCTGCTTGCCGGCAGGAAGAACGACGGCCTGGCCGAATTCGGCACCGGCCTGGGGCGCTGGCTGCATGATGTGGCGCTGTTCCAGTCCGCCGCCAGCGAGGCACGGCCGTTCCCCTGGGGAAAATGGGGCGAGGCGGCCGGGAAGGACGATTGAGCAAACGCCCCCGGCCGCCCCCGGTTGTGGCCGGGGCGGCCTGATCAGTCGGCCAGCAGCCCGCCGTGGAACACCGCCGGCGTGGTGCCGTCGGCGGCGGTGCCGGTGCCGTTGAAGGTGGCGCCGACAATGCCGGCGGTCGGGCCGTAGAACTGCCCGCTCATGTCGGTTGCGCCAACCGAGGACAGGCCGATGTCGGCCGGGTTCGGCGAAAGCGTGGTGGCAAATCCGTTGCCGCTGATCGTGGCCGGGTCGATGGTGATCGTCGTGCCCGGCGCGATCGCATGGGCCGGGCTGTCGGCACCGGCCGGGTTGAAGGTCATCGTGCCCTGCAGCGTCGAGGTGCCGCCCGGCATGAAGCTCACGTTCAGGTTCGCCGTGCCGGTGGCATTGCCGTAGCCGCCCGCGCCGTCGGCGTAATGCACCGCCAGCCGTGCCGGGCCGCTGTAGCTGGCGCTGCCGCTCAGGGCACCGACGGCGCTCGGGCGCGTCGGCAGGCCCATGATGATGTAGCTGTCCTGATTGCCGGCAGAGGTGCCCTGCGCCCCCATCACATAGGCGATCAGCCGGGCCTGGCCGTCGGCGGTTTCCTTGACCAGGTAGCTGTCGGCAGACCAGCCGATCCATGAATTCGTGCCGGTATTCCAGTACTGGCTCTGCCACATGCCGGTGGGCTCCATCACCCAGATCACGTCCCGGGTGATGCGGGTGCGGATGGTGGCGGTGACATCGGCGGCCGAGATGTTGCCGGAACTGTCGGTGACCACGCCCTTGCCGGTGGCGGTGAACTGCAGGTAGGGGGTGGCGACGGTCCTGGTGCCGTCGGCGTATCCGGCCGGGGTATTGACGTCACCTGGCGCCGGGCCGGGGGGCGGGGCAGCGCAGGCGGCGAGGATCATCGGCAACGCCGTGGTGGCGGTCGGGGCAGAAATCCGTTTCATGGTAACAGGATATGCCGTGGGGCGAGGCCGTCAAGCCGGCCCGGAGCAGGGATTCCCCTACCTCAGCCGGGCCCGCAGCACCCGCAGCATGTTCTCGCCCATGACCTTGCGGATCTGCGCCTCGCTCAGCCCTGCATCCAGCATCGCCTGGGTGAGCGCGGCCAGTCCGGAGGTGTCGAAGCTGGTTGTCACCGAACCGTCGAAATCGGAGCCGAGGCTCACCGCATCCTCGCCCACAAGCTCGATGGCAGCCCTGATCGTGGCGGCGATTCCGGCGGGGCTGTCGTCGCATACCGCCTCTTCCCAGTATCCGATCCCGATCACCCCGCCGGTGGCGGCGATCTGCTTCATCAGCTCGTCGGGGTAGTTCCGCCTGGTGGGACATTTCCCGAAGATGCCGGTGTGGCTGACGATGATCGGCATGTCGGTGATTTCCAGCACCTCGCGCGCCACCCTGGTGGAGGAATGGGCCAGATCCAGCACCATGCCCCGGCGCGCCACCTCGGCCACCACCTGGCGGCCGAATTCCGTCAGCCCGTTGTTTTCGCGCGAATGCAGCGTGCCGCCCAGTTCGTTGTCGAAGAAATGCTGCAGCCCGACCACCCGGTAGCCGGCCGCTTCCAGCAGGTCGAGATTTTCCAGCCGGCCCTCCAGCGGATGCGCGCCCTCCAGGCCCAGGATGGCGGCGACCACCTGCTCGCCCTGTGTGCGGCGCACCAGCACCTCTTCAAGCGCCGCGCGCGAGCGCACCACCTTCAGCGCGTCGGGCGATTCCTCTTCCACCCGGCGCAGCTTCTCTGCCTGGTAGAGCGCTCGCTCCAGCAGGCTGGTCCAGGTGCGCGGTGGCCACAGCTGGCCGAAGGCAAGCAGGGTGATGTTGTCGAAGGCGTCCGGGTCGTTGTGCTCGTAGTTGAGGCCTTTCGGGCTCTTGGTGACGGCGGTGAACACCTGGATGGCGACATTGCCCTCCTGCAGGCGGGGGATGTCCACCTGCCCGTAGCTGCCGCGCTCGCTCAGGTCGCGGTTCCACAGGAGCGAATCGGCGTGCCAGTCGCCGATCAGCAGGCTTTCGTGCAGGGCACGCGCCTTGTCCGAGACCGGCCAGGGCGCCTCCTGCACCACCCGGTTGCGGCCTTTCTCCACCCAGGCGGGAGCGAAGATGAAGAATGCGGCCAGCGCCAGTGCCAGCCCCGCCAGCAGCCACCCCAGCCACCTGCCGAATTTGCGCATTTCCCGCTCTCCCCTGTTGCGGCCCTGCTTGTGGAGGGTCTTGCCGCGGCGGGTGGCCGGCCCGGCCATGCCGCCGGGTGGCGGCCTCTCAGCCCTCCATCGCCTCCAGCTCGTCGATCATGCCCGAGATCATCGACAGCCCCTTGTCCCAGAACGCCGGGTCCGAGGCATCCAGCCCGAAGGGCGCCAGCAGCTCCTTGTGGTGCTTCGATCCACCGGCCTTCAGCATCTCGAAGTATTTTTCCCGGAAACCCGCGTCTCCCTCTTCGTAGACCGCGTAGAGCGCGTTCACCAGCCCGTCGCCGAAGGCATAGGCATAGACGTAGAACGGCGAGTGCACGAAATGCGGAATGTAGGCCCAGAACACCTCGTAGCCGTCCATGAATTCGAAGGCGGGGCCGAGGCTTTCGCCCTGCACGCTCATCCACAGCGCGTTGATGGCGTCGGGGGTCAGTTCGCCTTCGGCGCGCGCCTCGTGCAGCTTGCATTCGAAGTCGTAAAAGGCGATCTGGCGCACGACCGTGTTGATCATGTCCTCGACCTTGCCCGCCAGCAGCACCTTGCGCTGTTCGGGCGTTTGCGCGCCCTCCAGCAGCTTGCGGAAGGTCAGCATCTCGCCGAAAACGGAGGCGGTTTCGGCCAGCGTCAGCGGGGTCGAGGCCAGCCATTCGCCCTGAGCGGCGGCCAGCACCTGGTGCACGCCGTGGCCCAGTTCGTGTGCCAGCGTCATCACGTCGCGCGGCTTGCCGAGATAGTTCAGCATCACGTAGGGGTGCACATCCGTCACCGTCGGGTGGGCGAAGGCGCCCGGGGCCTTGCCCGGTTTCACGCCGGCGTCGATCCAGCCCTTGTCGAAGAAAGGCCGGGCAATATCGGCCATTTGCGGATCGAAGCTGCGGTAGGCCTCCAGCACGGTTTCGCGCGCCTCGTCCCAGGGCACGATGCGCTCGTCCTCGATCGGCAGCGGCGCGTTGCGGTCCCAGACCTGCAGCTTGTCCAGCCCGAGCCATTTGCGCTTGAGCTCGTAATAGCGGTGGCTGAGCCGCGGGTAGGCGGCGACCACCGCGTTGCGCAGCGCCTCGACCACCTCGCCTTCCACGTCATTGGCCAGGTGGCGGCCGTGCTGCGGGCTGGGCATCTTGCGCCAGCGGTCCTCGATTTCCTTTTCCTTGGTCAGCGTGTTGTGGACCCGGGCGAAGAGCCGGACGTTTTCGCCGAAAACGCGGGCCAGTTCGCGCGCCGCCGCCTCGCGCCGGGCGCGGTCCTGCTCGGTGAGCAGGTTCAGCGTGGATTCGAGGTTCAGGGTTTCTCCGTCCACGCTGAATTCCAGCGCCGCGACGGTTTCGTCGAACAGCTTGTTCCAGGCGGAGGCGCCGACAACCGACATGTCGTGCAGGAATTTTTCCAGCTCGTCCGACAGCTGGTGCGGCCGCATGGCGCGGATGCGGCGGAACACCGGCCGATAGCGCGCCAGGTCGGCGTTCTGCGCGAACAGCGCCTCGAGGTGGTCGTCCTCCAGCCGGTTCACCTCCAGAGTGAAGAACACCAGCGCCATGGTCGCCTTGGTGATCCGGTCCTGCATGTCGGACATGAACTTGGCGCGTTCGGCGTCGGTGGTGTTCTGGTAGTAGCGCAGGCCCGCGTAGGACATGATGCGCCCCGATACTGCCGAAATCCTTTCGTCGCGCTGCACCGCCTCCAGCATGCCCGCGGCATCCAGATCGGCCAGCCTGCCCTCGTAGTCGGCGGCGAAATCGGCGCAGGCGGTTTCCAGCCAGGCCAGGTCGCGCTCCAGTTCCGGGGCCTCGGGGCTGGCGTAAAGGTCGCTGAGGTCCCAGTCGGGCAGGTCGCCGAGGTCAACGGTGCCGGCGTCGGCGGCGGCATCTCCGGGGGCGCGGGCGGGGCGATCGGCCGGAGTGGGCGGGAAAGAGCGCATGAAACACCTCATGTTGTCGGTGCGCGGGACAGTGGCGCATCCGGAGAGCGGGTTCAAGGGCGTGCGGCCGTGGCGGCACATGCGCCGGCGGAAGCGAACAGCTGCGCAGCGGCGGCGAAGAAGCGGCAGCGGATCTGCGGCCGTTCCATCATGATTTCGTGTTCGGCGCCGGGCACCACCTCGAGCCGGCCCTGCTCCCAGCGGCGCATCAGCGCGTGCACCGGGCGCGGATCGACGATCCGTTCGTTGCCTCCCAGGAAGACGAGAGCCGGCAGCCGGGGCGGGGGCAGCGCCATCAGCGCGGCGCATTCGCGCCGGGCGGCGTTGAACCAGTCGAAGCTGGGGCCGGCGAGAATCAGTTCGGGGTGGCTGCGCAGCTGGTGCGCCATGTAGTCCCACATCTGCCGGTCGGTTGTCAGCAGGTTGTCCTCGAAGGGGGCTGAAAGCACATAGGCGGTCCGGTCGGTGCCGGGCGCGTAGCGCTCGCCCAGCCCGAGCGCATGGGCTGCCGCAGCCAGCAGGACCGCCAGCGGGCGCAGCAGCGGCGACAGCGCGATCCCCCACATCGGCCCCGAGAAGGCCGCCGCCGCGACCGGCATCTCCCGGTGCAGCGCCCGCAGCCCGATGCAGCCCCCCATGGAATGGCCGAGCAGGAACCAGGGCCGGGGGAGTTCCAGCGCACGGGCGGCTTCCAGCATCGCCGCCACGTCGAGCTGGTATTGCGCGAACTCCGCCACATGGCCGAGCATCGGGTTGGCGGCAAGGCGCTCCGACAGGCCCTGCCCGCGCCAGTCGATGCTGAAGGTTCCGTAGCCGTGCGCAGCGAGATCGGCGGCGGCGAGGCCGTATTTCTCGACATATTCCGTCCGCCCGGGAAAGAGGAACACCGTGCCCCGCCCGCCCGCGGGCGCCGGCCACAGGGCGAGCCGCAGGCGCACCCCGTCTGCCGCATGGCACCAGAACCCGCGTCCGCCCCGCGGGCCCCGGGCGATTTCCGAAAGGAGCGGCGCCTCGTCCATCGTCAGGCCAGGATCGACCCCAGCTTCATCGCCAGCCCCATGTCGCCATCGACGGTCAGCCGGCCGCTCATGAAGGCGGCAGTGGGGTTGATCTCGCCTTCGAGAATCGCCCGGAAGGTTTCGGCATCCGCGCTCAGCGTCACGTCGGCTTCCGCGTCGTCGGCGCGCACGCCGTCGGCGTCGATGATGATCGCTCCCTCGCCCTCGATCGCAAACTTGGCCACCCCGTCGAAGCCCTCGCCCAGCCTTTCGGTCAGCGCCTTCACGGCAGCCTCGATCACTTCGCTCGTCCGGTTCATCGGCAGGTTCCTCCGATTGTGATCACCGGGGGCTCGATTCCGCCGGTGATTGGGTTAGACTTGCCCCGTTATGACGAATGCGGCACGAATTCTCAAACCTGCCGTTGCGGCAGCCTTGGCCGTTGCGGCAGCCCTGCTGGTGCTGGCACAGCCCGTGCCCTTGGCGGCCGGGGCCGATTCCCCGCCGGCGGAGCAGGCGGCGCGGCTGGAGGCGCTGTTCGCGCGGCTCGCCGAGGCGGACAACCCCGACTGGGAGCGCGTGGAAGAGGAGATCTGGGCCGAATGGTCGCGCTCGGGCTCGGATGCGATGGATCTGCTCCTGGAGCGTGGCCGCGAGGCGCTGGCCGGGGGCGACCTGGAGGCGGCGATCGCGCATTTCACGGCGCTGGTCGATCATGCGCCCGATTTCGCCGAAGGCTGGAATGCGCGCGCCACCGCCTATTTCCATGCCGGGCTCTACGGCCCGTCGCTGGCCGACATCGAGCGCACGCTGGCGCTCAACCCGCGCCATTTCGGGGCGCTGGTCGGGCTGGGGATGATCCTCGAGGAAACCGGCCTGCTCGAGGATGCCCTCGAGGCCTACAGGCGGGTGCTGGCCATACATCCGAATCGGCCTGACGCGCTGGAAGCCGTCGAACGGCTGGAACGATTGCTGGAGGGAACCGACCTCTGAGCGTCACCGCCGGGCTCCGCCTTCCGGGTGCCCGGTGCAAGGGTTCGGGCAGGCTGGGGCATCGCATGAACGGACAATCCTGCATCACGGCGGTTCTCGGCCCGACGAACACGGGCAAGACCCATTACGCCATAACCCGGATGCTGACCCATTCGAGCGGCGTCATCGGCCTGCCGCTGCGGCTGCTGGCGCGCGAGGTCTACGACCGGATCGTCGCCCTGCGCGGCCCGTCGGTGGTGGCGCTGATCACCGGCGAGGAGCGGATCGTGCCGGCGCGGGTGCAATACTGGGTGGCCACGGTCGAGGCGATGCCCGCCGGGATCGGCGCCGACTTTCTGGCCGTTGACGAGATCCAGCTGTGCGCCGACGCCGAGCGCGGCCATGTGTTCACCGACCGGCTGCTGCATGCGCGCGGGCGCCGGGAAACGCTGTTTCTCGGCTCCGACAGCATGCGCCCGGCGATTGCGGCGCTGGTGCCGGAAGCCCGGTTCCGGTTCTTCGACCGGCTGTCCGAGCTTTCCTTCGCAGGTTCGAAAAAGACAAGCAGAATCCCCCCGCGCTCGGCAATCGTCGGGTTTTCGGTCGAGAATCTCTATGCCATTGGCGAGCTGCTGCGGCGCCAGAAGGGGGGCGTCGCGGTGGTGATGGGGGCGCTTAGCCCGCGCACCCGCAATGCTCAGGTGGCGATGTATCAGAACGGCGAGGTGGATTATCTGGTCGCCACCGATGCCATCGGCATGGGGCTGAACCTGGACATCGATCATGTGGCCTTTTCGGCGCTCGACAAGTTCGACGGCCGGCGCATGCGTCCGCTCATGCCGCACGAGCTGGGGCAGATCGCCGGGCGCGCCGGGCGCTACCGCAACGACGGCAGCTTCGGAACCACCGGCGCCGCTCCGGCCCTGTCCGAGGAGGTGGCGCGGGCCATCACCGAACACCGCTTTGCCCCGGTGCGCAGGCTGCAGTGGCGCAACCGGCAGCTGGATTTCACCTCGGCCGCGCATCTGATCCGCACGCTCGAGGCACGCCCCGACAATCCCTGGCTGCTCCGCAGCGGCGACGGCGACGACCTTCTGGCACTCAAGGCGCTGGCCGAGGGGCCGGCGCTGGCCTCCCGGCTGGGCGGTGCGGACGACGTGCGCCTTCTGTGGGAAGTCTGCCGGATCCCCGACTTTCGCGGGATTTCCCGCGGCGAACACGCAGGGCTGCTGGAGAAGATCTTCACCTTTCTCCAGGACGGGGGGCGGATCCCGGATGACTGGCTGGCCGCCCAGGTGGCGCGCGTCGATCGCACCGGGGGCGGCATCGACGCGTTGTCGAGCCGGCTGGCCGGAATCCGCACCTGGACCTATGTGGCCCAGCGCCGTGGCTGGCTGGATGATGAAAATCATTGGCGCGAGCGGACCCGCGCGGTAGAAGACCGCCTGTCGGACGCCCTGCACCGGGCGCTGACGCAACGGTTCGTCGATCGGCGCACCAGCGTTCTGCTGCGCCGGTTGAAGCAGAAGGAGGCCCTGGTGGCAGAGGTGAACGACAAGGGCGAGGTGAGCGTCGAGGGGCAGTTCGTGGGGCGGCTCGAGGGGTTCCGCTTCCGCCAGGATGCACGGGCCGCCCCCGACGAGGCCAGAACCCTGCGCGCCGCGGCCCAGGCGGCGCTGAAGCCGGTATTTTCGCTGCGGGCAGACCGTTTCTACAATGCGCCGGACACGGAAATCGACTTTACCGACCAGGGCGGGCTGATGTGGGGCGAACATGCCGTCGGCAAGCTGATCAGGGGGGGCGATGCGCTCAGGCCCGGGGTCGAGGCCTTCGTTGACGAGGAGGCCGGCGCGGATGTCGTGCAGAAGGTCCGGCGCCGGTTGCAGCATTTCATCGACCGCCGGGTGGCGGCGCTGTTCGAGCCGCTGCTGGCGCTGCGCGATGATGCGGCGTTGAGCGGGCTGTCCAGGGGGATCGCCTTCCGGCTGGTGGAAGGTTTCGGGATCCTCCCGCGCGAGACGGTCGCCGACGAGGTGAAGGCGCTCGATCAGGAGGCCCGCGGCCGGTTGCGCAGGCACGGGGTCCGATTCGGGCAGTTCACCATCTTCATGCCGCTGATGCTGAAACCGGCGCCGACCCGGCTGCGGCTGGTGCTCTGGGGGCTCTGGTCGGGGCTCGACGAATTTCCGGACAGCCCCCCGCCGGGGCTGGTCAGCGTCCCGGCGCGTGCCGATGCGCCCGAAGGCTATCATGCGATGGCAGGCTACCGGCGGGCCGGCGCCCGGGCGATTCGCATCGACATGCTGGAGCGCCTCGCCGACATGCTGCGCACGCAGGACAGCCGCGCCGGCTTCGAGGCCAGCGCCGACATGCTCTCGATCACCGGCATGACGCTGGAGCAGTTTGCCGATCTGATGAGCGGGCTCGGCTATCGGGTCGAAAGGGGCGAGCGCCCGCGCCGGCGCGCCCCCGCGATGGGCCCACCTGCCGGAGACGGGGCGTCAGGGGGGGATTCCGGCGGTGGTGCGCAGGCTGCGCCTTCCGCCGCGACGGAAGGGCCGGAGCCGGCAGGGGAGGCGCCGGCGGGACCGGAGGCCGGGACGGGGGGCAGGGATGCGGCCGGCGCCGCGACGCGGACAGGTGCCGTGCCCGCCGCGGCCGGGCCGGAAACCGAGATCTTCTATGTCTTTCGCCGGGGTATGCGCCGCGCGGCGCGCCGCGACGGCGACAAGAGCCCGCGCCCGCGGGGCAGGGGCAAGGGGCGTTCTCCGGCTCCGGCGCCGAAAGGCGGCCCCCGGAGCTTTTCCGCCCGGCCGCCGAAAGCTCCGAAGAAGGAGCGGATCGACCCGGACAACCCCTTTGCCGCCGCGTTGATGGGGTTGCGGGACAAGGCGGATTGAGCGGTTCTCCGGACAGGCTCCGGATCGACCGCTGGCTGTGGTTCGCCCGCTTCTCCAGAACCCGCAGCCAGGCGGCGCGGCTGGTCGCGGCCGGGCATGTCCGGGTGAACGGCGTGCGGATCGGCAAGCCGGCGCATCTCGTCGGGACGGGCGACAGGCTGACCTTCGTTGTCGGGGGGCGGGTGCGGGTCGTGCGCATCCTGGCATCCTCCACCCGTCGCGGCCCGGCCCCGGAGGCGCGCGCGCTCTACGAGGATCTCTCACCCGGGAGCGGTTCCGGGGACGGCTCCGGCGGGGGCGGTTCCGGGGGCGGCCCGCGCCCGACCAAGCGGGAGCGCCGCCGGCTTGAGCGCACGCGGCGACAGGTGCTTGAATGATCGGCCCGGCTGCACTAGCTAGGCGCAGACCGGAAACTTTCGGGTGAACCCATGACCTATATCGTCAACGACGCCTGCATCGCCTGCAAATACACGGACTGCGTGGAGGTCTGCCCGGTGGACTGTTTCTACGAAGGCGAGAACATGCTGGTGATCCACCCCGACGAGTGCATCGACTGCGGCGTGTGCGAACCGGAATGCCCGGCCGACGCGATCCGCCCCGATACCGAGCCGGGCGCGGAACGGTGGGTGGAGTTCAACCGCAAATATGCCGAGCTGTGGCCGGTGATCATTTCCAAGAAGGATCCGCTGCCCGATGCCGAGGCGCATGACGGCGAGGAAGGCAAGCTGGAGAAATACTTCTCGGAAAAGCCGGGCGAGGGGGGCTGAGCGGCCCCAAGCGCTTGGAAAGGCGCCGGTTTCGTGCTATGATGGATGGAAATGAATCATCGAGGATCCCGAGATTTCCGGCCCGTGGGGGCGTCGGAAGCCTGAAATTGCATGACCGAGAGAATCTGGCCCGGGGGCGGATTTCGTCCCTTGCGGCTGTTTTGTCGTTGAAGGTCAGGGGCCTGGCAAAGGAAGCGGCTGAATGAGCAAGTCCAAGAAATACGATTTTCGCCCGAACGAGTTCGTGGTCTATCCGGCGCATGGCGTCGGCAAGGTCGTCTCGATCGAAGAGCAGGAAGTCGCCGGCATCAGGCTGGAGATGTTCGTCATTTCCTTCGAGAAGGACAAGATGACGCTACGGGTGCCCACCGACAAGGCGATCGAGGTCGGGATGCGCGCCCTCTCGACGCCCGAGGTCGTCTCGCAGGCGATGAAGACGCTCAGGGGCCGGGCGCGGGTCAAGCGCGCCATGTGGTCGCGCCGGGCGCAGGAATACGAACAGAAGATCAACTCGGGCGACCTGATCGCCATCGCCGAGGTGGTGCGCGACCTGCACCGCAGCGATGAGCAGCGCGAACAGAGCTATTCTGAACGTCAGCTCTACGAAGCGGCGCTGGAGCGGCTGACCCGCGAATTCGCCGCCGTTTCCGGTGCCGACGAGCTGGAGGCCCAGCGCGAGATCGACGAGGTTCTGACCTCGCGTGCGGCCTGAACGCAGAGGGGCGCCCGATCGCGGCAGCGCCCCCCCGGATGCGGGCAGGCGGATGCGGGCAACGGCGCTGCCCCGCCTTCCCGCCCCGCCCGTTTCGCGCCCCGCTTCGCCCGCGCTCCTGCCCCGACAGGGAGGCCGTGCGGGCGCAGGCCCCGGAAACATGGCCCCCCGGAAACATGGCCCTCGGAAACCCCAGGCCCCGAACGGCCGGGTCCCGGAACCGGGCCCCGGAATCAGTTGCGCGCAAAGAGGCCGTCGTAGATCGGGGCGAGCGTTTCGTGATCGAACAGCGAGGACACGCTTGTCCCGCGGGAGATGTTCAGCAGCGCCTGTGCCAGAAGCGGTGCCATGGGCACCACCCGGATGTTGTCGGCCTTCTTCACCTCTTCTCTGGCCGCGATCGTGTCGGTGATCACCAGGCTTTTCATCACCGACTTCTGCACCCGCTCCACCGCCGGGCCGGACATCACCCCGTGGGTGATGTAGGCATGCACCTCGCGGGCGCCGTTTTCCACCAGAACCTCGGCGGCCTTGCACAGGGTGCCGGCGCTGTCCACGATGTCATCGACGATGATGCAGGTCTTGCCGGAGACATCGCCTATCACGGTCATTTCCGCCACTTCGCCCGGCTTTTCCCGGCGCTTGTCCACGATCGCCAGCGGCCGGTCGATCCGCTTGGCCAGTTCGCGGGCGCGGGCCACGCCGCCCACGTCGGGCGATACGATCATCAGATCCTCGCGCCGGCCGTTGAAGTGATGCTCGATGTCCAGCGCGAACACCGGCGAGGCATAGAGGTTGTCCACCGGGATGTCGAAAAAGCCCTGAATCTGCGCGGCGTGCAGGTCCACCGTCAGCACCCGTTCGACCCCGGCCTGGGTGATCAGGTTGGCGACGAGCTTGGCCGAGATCGGTGTGCGGGCCTTGGTGCGGCGATCCTGGCGGGCATAGCCGAAATAGGGTATCACCGCGGTGATCGAGCGGGCCGATGAGCGGCGCAGCGCATCGGTGATGATCAGGAGCTCCATCAGGTTGTCGTTGGCCGGGTTCGATGTCGGCTGGATGATGAACATGTCCTCGCCGCGCACGTTGTCGTAGACCTCGACGAAGATTTCCTGATCGGCAAACTGCTCGACCCGCCCGGAAACGAGATCTATCGAATGGCCGGTGTAGATCGACATCCTCCTGGCCATCGCTTCGGCCAGCGGTCGGTTGGCGTTTCCGGAAATCAGTTTCGGTTCGGTAATCCTGGGCATGGCAGCTCCCCCGGTCCCGCGTCGTCTGGCCGAATCGTGGCGTTGACACCGCTTACCACCCCGCTACCCTCTTGCAAACAGCGGGAAAGGGGAGAACGGCAGATGGCCCGTGTCGATTACCCTTTCGCGACGGTTCCGCCCTTTTCCTGCCCGGCCGGAGCCCGGCCGGAAGAGATTGCGCAAGAGCGCGGGGCCGCGCGGACATGCAGGCAGCCGGATCGGCGCATGCCGTTTGCGCGCGCTGGCGGCGCAGCCGGTGGCGCTCCGGTGCCCGAACGCCCCCCCGGCCGGCGGGAATGCCCCCTGCGGGGGAGGGCGCGGCGGGCGAAGGTCGCCGGCCTGCCGGTCGAGCTGTGCCCGACGATCCTTCCGCTCAACCGGGCCTTTTTCTCCCATGCGCCGGTCGCCGCACGGGAGGCCGCCGGCGGCGATCCGGGCGCGCAGGCGCATGGCTGCCCGTGCGCCTGCCGGGGCGATGGACGCAACATCGCGAAGGGCGAGGTGATCCGCGGCTGCCCCGGAAACGCAGGGGGCGATCCGGCGCTGTCCGACAGCGGGTTGCCCGGCGGTGCCGGACCCCGTGCCGCCAGCCTTGAGGAGGCCGCCACGCGCGGCGCCTTCGGCGCCTCCCCGGGCATCACCGCTGGCCCGTGGCGCGTCCGGGGGCACGAGCGGCCCGGCGCTCTCTGCCTGGCCGGCAGGTTCTGATGCCCCTGGAGGAACGCGGCGGCTTTCCCGTGCACTGGAGCACGCGGGGCGAGGGGGCGCGCGAGGTTCTGCTGATCCACTGTTCGCTGGCGCATCAGGGCGCCTGGGCAGGGCTGATCGCGGAACTGGAAGGGCTGGGGCGCTTCACGGGTTTCGACCTGCCCGGCCACGGCCGCAGCGGCGACTGGGCGAGCACCGGGCCGCTGCACGAGCAGGCGCTTGCCATCGCCGGCGATTTTCTTGACCGCCCGATGGATGTCGTCGGCCATTCCTTCGGCGCGGTGGTGGCGCTGGCCCTGGCGCTGGAGCGGCCGGAGAGGGTCAACAGCCTGGTCATGATCGACCCGGTTCTGTTCGCGGCGGCACGGGCCGACGATCCGGAGCATTTTGTTGAAAAAATGCATGAATATGCGCTCCCTGGGGGCGCATTGGCCGAAGGAGATCGCGAAACTGCAACCCGCCGCTTCGCCGAAACCTGGGGGACCGGCCAGCCGTGGGAGACGCTGAGCGCCGCGCAGCGGGCCTACATGAGCGAACGCATCCATCTGGTGCCGCAGGCCGATGCGCTGCTGTTCGATGACACGGCCGGCCTGGTGCCGAGGTTGGGCAAACTCGACATGCCGGCCCTGCTGCTCGAGGGCGAAAGATCCCCGCCGGTCATGGCGCGCATCTGCGATGCGCTGGAGCGGCGCATCCCCGACCTCCGGCGCGAGAAGATCGCGGGTGCCGGGCACATGCTGCCGGTCACGCATCCGGCGCAGACGGCCGGGGCGATCCGGGTCTTCTGGGCCCGCGCAACCGGCTGAGCGCAGCTTCAGCCCCGCAGCAGATCCAGGAACCGGTCCACCTCCTCGTCGCTGGTGCACCAGCTGCACACCAGCCGGGCGGACAGGGGCTCCTCGTCGGGGCCGTCGAGGCTGGCGTTCATGTCGGGCCAGAAGTAATAGGCCGCCCCGGCCTCCTGCGCGCGCCGGTGCCCGGCCCGCGGCCAGCTTGCGAACACCGCGTTGGCCTCGGTCGGGTGGCGCAGCCCGGCGCCGGGGATTTCCAGGATTCCGGCGCTCAGCCGTGCCGCCGCCCGATTCGCCGCGCGCGCCATTTCCAGCCACAGCCCGCCGTCCAGATAGGCCGCCATCTGCGCCGACAGGTAGCGATGCTTGGAAAACAGATGCCCGCCGCGCTTGCGGCGCAGCTCGAATTCCCAGGCGAGCGCGGGATCGAAAAGCACCACCGCCTCGACCCCGATCAGCCCGTTCTTGGTGCCGCCGAAGGACAGCACGTCAACGCCGGCCTTCCAGGTCATCTCTGCCGGGCTCGCCCCGGTTGCAACCAGCGCATTGGCAAAACGCGCCCCGTCCATGTGCAGCGGCAGACCGTATTCGCGCGCGACCGCGCCGATGGCGGCCACCTCGGCCGGCGAATAGACCGCCCCGGCCTCGCTGGCGTTGGTGATCGACACCGCGCCGCGCTGCATCGAATGGACGAACCCCTGGTGCGTGTCCTCGACGGCCGCGCGCAGCGCCTCGGGCGCAAACTTCGCGTCCGCCCCGTCGAGCAGCACCAGCTTGGCGCCGCCGGTGTAGAACTCGGGCGCGCCGCATTCGTCCATCTGGATGTGCGAGTCCCGGTGGCAATAGATCGTCTGCCAGGGTTCGACCAGGCAGGCGAGCGACAGCGCGTTGGCGGTGGTCCCGGTGGCCACAAGATGGACCGCGGCCTCGGGGGCTTCGAAGATCTCGCGCAGGCGGGCGCGCACGCCGTCCATGATCGGATCGGCGCCATAGGGCATGGCATAGCCTTCATTCGTCGCCTGAAGGGCCGCCATCACCGCGGGATGGGCCGGCGAAGCATTGTCGGAGGTAAAGATCATGGCGGTCCGTCCTCGATGATGAAATCTTCCCAGTCGTCCTCGTCGATCTCGAATTCGGGCACAGTCCAGCCCCGCACCGAGACGCCGGCCGCGTGCACCGTTTCCGGCGTGCCGGAGATCAGCGGGTGCCAGTCGGGCAGGGGCTGCCCCAGCCAGAGCCGCCGGTAGGCGCAGCTTTCCGGCAGCCAGTAGGCGTGTTTTTCGATGGTCTGCGGTGTCATCACGATGCATTCTGGCACCAGCTGGTGGCGGATGTCATACTGGCCGCAGCGGCAGGTTTCGTTGTCGAGCAGCCGGCAGGCGACACGGGTCAGGGCCACCTCGCCGCTGTCCGGGTCTTCCAGCTTGTTCAGGCAGCAGCGTCCGCAGCCATCGCACAGCGCTTCCCATTCGCAGGGGGTCATTTCCTCCAGCGGCACCCGCTCCCAGAAGCGCGCGCGCAGAGGGTCGCGCCGGCCCGGGGTGCTCATGGGCGCTCCAGCCCGGCAAGGATCTCTCTCGCGCGCGCGCAGTCCTCGTCCATCTGCGCGACCAGATCGCCCAGATTGTCGAACTTCATTTCCGGGCGCAGGTATTCGATGAAGGCAACCGAAAGCTGTTCGCCATACAGCTCGCCGGAAAAGTCGAACAGGAAGGTTTCCAGATTGGGCGCGTTCTCCCCGAAGGTGGGGCGCACCCCGATGGAGGCTGCGCCGTCGTAGCAGCCCCTGTGGGGGCCGGTCAGCACCTCGACCCTGACCGCATAGATGCCGAAGCGCGGCGGGTGCAGGCGCATGATCGACATGTTCGCGGTCGGATAGCCGAGCTCGCGCCCGCGGCGGTCGCCGCCCAGCACCTCGCCGTCGATCCGGTGCCAGTGGCCGAGCATCGCCGCCGCCTCGCGCGGGCGGCCATCGGACAGCGCCTTGCGGATGGCGGTCGAGGAGATTTCCAGACCGTCCACATGCAGAAGATCGGCCACCGTCACCTCGAATCCCGCCTTCCTGCCAAGGCTGCGCAGCTTTTCCACATCGCCGTCGCGCCCCCTGCCGAAGCGGAAATCGGCCCCCACCACCGCGTGGCGGATGCCGAGCCCGGCGCCGAGCACGTCGCCGGCGAATTCCTCGGCGCTCAGCGACGACAGGATGGCGTCGAAGGGTAATTCGTAGAGCAGATCCACCCCCAGCTTTTCGAACCTGTGGGCGCGGGTTTCGGCATTCATCAGCCGGAACGGGGGCGCCTTCGGAGCGAAATACTCGCGCGGGTGGGGTTCGAAGGTGACAATGCCCAGCGGCGCGCCACTGTCGCGGGCATGGCGGCGGGCGATGTCGATCACATGCTGATGGCCCAGGTGCACCCCGTCGAAATTGCCGATGGCGACGCTGGCGCCGCGATCGTCGGTTTTCAGGCCTGTCCAGAACCTTATCCTGCGCATGCGCCCCCTTTGCGGGGCGCGCGCGGTCCCCGCCGGTCAGTCGAACTTGCGGCTGGGCGCCAGAACCAGCGCCTCGCCCTTCAGCACGACGGTATCCCCCACCGCGCAGCGACAATCAAGGGTGACACGGCGTCTCGAATGGTCGATTTCGCGCACTTCGACCTCGGCCAGGACCGCATCGCCCGGGCGCACGGGGGCAAGGAATTTCAGCGTCTGCCCCAGATAGACGGTGCCGTGGCCCGGGAGCTGTTCGCCGATCACCGCCGAGATCAGCCCGGCGGTCAGCATCCCGTGCGCGATGCGGCCCTGGAAGATCGTGTCGCGGGCATAGCCGTCGTCCAGATGCACCGGGTTGCGGTCGGTGGAGACCTCGGCGAAAAGCTCTATGTCCCGGTCCGTTATCTGCTTTCGCAGGTGGCGGCGCATGCCGATTTCCAGGTCTTCGATGCAGATCGTGCCGCGGGGCATGTTGTCGAGCATGGCAGGTGTGTCCGTGCGGATCATGTTGCGCTGCAGCATAGCCGGAAGTCCGGGCCGGAGCAATGGTGGAGTCAGTTTGTTTCGGAATTGCCGCGAATATGGAAACAATATTGCTCCCCGCTGCTCGCCCGTCGTGCCTTGCTGCCGGCCCGTTCAGCGCTTCCGGTTCGGAGGCTCCAGGCTCGGCGGCCCAGGCTCGGCGGCTCTCGCGCGGGGGTCCCGGCCGGCGGGGCGGAGCGGCGCCGGCTCAGCGCAGGGCGGGGGCGGTGTAGGTGGGGCTGATCTGCCTTTCGGCGAAGAAGGCGGCCAGAGCCCCGGGGTCGGGGTGTTCCGGGTCCTCGCCGAAGCGCGCCCCGTCCAGGCCGCCGGTTATGAACAGCGTGTCCAGCCCTTCGGCCAGTCCGCCCCGGATATCGGTGGAGATCCCGTCGCCGATGCACAACATGCGCGAATCGGGCACGTTGCGCAGCGCGCTCAGCCGGTTGCGGGCCAGGTCGTAGATCGGCGGGTGCGGCTTGCCGAAATACAGGCTCTCGCCTCCCATTTCCTCGTAGAGCCGGGCGATTGCCCCGGCGCAGTAGACCCGCCTGCTGCCGTAGTCCACCATCAGGTCGGGGTTGGTGCACAGAAGCTTCATGCCCCTTGTCCGGGCGTAGAGCAGCCTGGCGCGGTAGTCCTCGGGGGTTTCGGCATGATCGTCGAACAGCCCGGTGCAGACGATGCCTTCGGCTTCGTCCAGCGGCACGCGGCGGATCCGCGACACGTCGATGCCGTCGCCGAGGTCGTCGAAGAAGGGTTCGTCGCGTTTCGGACCCAGATGACAGACCCTGGTGCCGACCAGCCCGGCCGCCAGGGCGGCGCGCGAGGCATCTCCCGACGAGGTGATGGCGTCGTAGCAGTCGCGCGGCACGCCGATCGCGTCGAGCTGCGCCTGCACCGCCGGGCGCGGGCGCGGCGAGTTGGTGAGCAGCATCACGCAGCCCCCGCCTGCGCGGTAGGCTCGAAGCGCCCGCACCGCCGCTTCGAATGGCCTGTAGCCGTCGTGCAGGCAGCCCCAGAGATCGACGAACAGGGCATCGTAGCGCGGCGACAGCTCCGACAGGCTGGCGACGGGGCGGGGCAGGGCGGCGGGCTGGGGCATGGGGCGGGAATCCTTGCGCGACCATGATCGCCCCGGGGCGCTCGGCGCCGGGGGCTGCGGGGGCGGGCCTGCGTTCAGACCCGGAGGTTCGGAATGATCTGCTTCTTGCGGCTCATGACTCCGGGCAGCACCACGGTATCGCCGGATGCCGGGATTCCGAAGGACTTCTCGGCGATCGTCCTCACCATCTCGTCGGGCACCAGGAGCGTGGCTTCCTCGTTCAGGATGTCCACGATGAACAGAAGCACCCGCTCGGCACCGTCGCGTGCGGCAACCTCTCCCATCGCCGCCATCAGCCCCGCCTTGCGTTCGAGCACCACGGCGGGCGCGGTGGTTTCCAGCACCGAGACCCGCAGCCTGTGGCCGTCGATCTCGAACAGCTTGCTGTCCATGGTCAGAAGCTCGGCATCGGAAAAGGCCGACACGTCGGACTTGGCGGCAAACATCTCGGCTGCGTAGGCCGGGATGTCGATCTTCAGCGCCGCGGCCAGGCTTTCGGCAACCTTCCGGTCGGTGGGGGTCGTGGTCGGGGAGCGGAATTCGAGCGTGTCCGACAGGATGCAGGACAGCATCAGCCCCCGGATCGCATCCGGAGCCCTGTCCATGTCGCGCCCGATCAGCCAGTGCATGACGGTGGCGGTGGCGGCAACGGGACGGAGCGTCATCTTGATCGGGGCGCGGGTTTTCAGCCCGCCGGCCAGAAGGTGGTGATCGATCACCTCGGCGATCTCGGCTTCGTTGATGTTGTCGGGAAGTTCGGCCGGGTTGTTGGTGTCAACGATCACCACCTCGTCGCCGGGCTGCAGCGGGCCGAGCGTTTCCGGCATCCCGACCCCCCAGCGTTCCAGCACGAAGCGGGCCTCGCTGTTGGGGGGATCCTGCACGCAGGCGCGGGCCTCCTTGCCCTGCACCTCGCGCAGATACCACTCCCATATCAGGGCGGAGCAGGTGGCGTCGGTATCGGGTGCCTTGTGGCCGAAGATCTTGATGGTCATGGGGTTCCCACCGGGTTTGGAGAATGATTTTGCGCCTTATATGCGGCGGTGCCGCGGAAGTTAAGGGGGCGGGCTTTCCTTTTCCGGTGCCGCCGGATAGCCTTGCCGGAAGGCGCCGGGCCGGCTGCCGGTGCCGGCGGGAACGGGTGGTGGCGCGGCGGCGGAGGCGAACCGATGCCGGGCGCATGCTCCGGTCGGTTCGGGAGCCTGATCGGTTCGGGAGGTTGAAGGGAGAGGCATGTCGTTGCGGAAGGCATTGCACCGGCTGCGCCGGCGGCGGGCGACGCAGCCGGTGCATGGAGACAGCACACAGGCACTGAAGGGGCTCCTGCGCGGTCGCGTCCGGCCGGTGCTGTTCGATGTCGGGGCGCATTTCGGCGAGACCCATGCCGGCTTCGCCCGCAATTTCCCCGATGCCCGGATCTACTGCTTCGAGCCGTTTCCCGACTCCTTTGCCCGCCTGGCGGAAAATGTCGCCGACCGGGCGGACAGCCGGGCCTTCAACATCGGCTTTTCCGACCGCCCCGGCGCGCAGGAATTCCACGCCAACCGGGCCTCGCCGACGAATTCTCTGCTGGAGCTGGACAGCCGCGCGCCGGAGACCTGGGAGATGCCCGGCCTTCTGGGCGAACGGAAGGTGAACTGCCGTTTCGAGACCATCGACGCCTTCATGGAGGCGCAGGGGATTGCGCGGATCGACCTGCTCAAGCTGGATGTCCAGGGGGCCGAATACCGGGTTCTGGCCGGGGCGGAAAGGGCGCTCGGCGAGGGGCGGATCGATGCGATCTACATGGAGATCATCACCGGGCCCACCTATGTGGAGCAGTGGCCGCTCGAACGCTATCTCGCGTATCTGCACGAACGCGGCTTCGAGCTGTTCGGCTTCTTCAATCTCGCTTATCGCAGCGATCACTACCTGATGCAGCTGGATGCGCTGTTCCGCCGCGCCGGGGGGTGAGGCGCGCCGGGGCGGTCGGAAAAGCCGGTGAAAAGCTGCTGCTGAAGGCCCGGCTGTCCGCCCGGGTGCCCGCCGCCCCTGCCGGGGCGCGGCATTTTCCGGGGGCGTGATCATCCGCTCTGCCGCCGTTCTCCCGGCAGGGACAACCGGCCGCCTGCCGCGACATTCCCGCCACCGCGCCGCCGCTCCGGCGGCCCGCCGTCAACGGCCGGTGCCGCCTTGCGCCTTGTCGGCGGGGCGCGCTGCGGAGGCGGGACATTCCGCGCCGGAGCCGCCCCCGGGGGCGGAGGCGACGAAATCGTCGTCCGGCTGTTGACACCGCTGCGTGCCGCCCCTAAATGCGTGCCGTTAGCACTCGGCAGAGGTGAGTGCTAACAACATGAAAACCTCGAACGAAGGAGCGTTCAGAGATGGCATTCAAACCGTTGCATGATCGTGTCGTGGTGCGCCGCGTCGAAAGCGAGGAGAAGACCGCCGGCGGCCTGATCATACCGGATACCGCCAAGGAGAAGCCTGCCGAGGGCGTTGTCATCGCCGTTGGCGAGGGGGCGCGGGACGACGACGGTAAGCGCATCCCGATGGACGTCAAGGAAGGTGACAGGATCCTCTTCGGAAAATGGTCGGGCACCGAGGTCACCCTCGATGGCGAGGAACTGCTGATCATGAAGGAAAGCGACATCATGGGGATCATTTCCTGATCGCCCGGTTCTTCCGCAGGTAAACGAAATCCAGACGACAAGGAGCAAGCACAATGGCTGCCAAAGACGTCAAGTTCGACACCGATGCCCGCAACCGGATGCTGACCGGGGTCAACATCCTGGCCAATGCGGTGAAGGTCACGCTCGGTCCGAAGGGCCGCAACGTGGTCATCGACAAGTCCTTCGGCGCGCCGCGCATCACCAAGGACGGTGTGACGGTTGCCAAGGAGATCGAACTGGAAGAAAAGTTCGAGAACATGGGCGCGCAGATGGTCAAGGAAGTGGCCAGCCGCACCAATGACGAAGCCGGCGACGGCACCACCACCGCCACCGTCCTGGCCCAGGCGATCGTGCGCGAGGGCATGAAGGCGGTTGCCGCCGGCATGAACCCGATGGATCTCAAGCGCGGCATCGACCTGGCGACCTCGAAAGTGGTCGAGGCGATCAAGGCCGCCGCCCGCGAGGTGAAGGACAGCGACGAGGTGGCCCAGGTCGGCACCATCTCGGCCAACGGCGAAGAGGAAATCGGCCGCCAGATCGCCGATGCGATGCAGAAGGTCGGCAATGAGGGCGTGATCACGGTCGAGGAGAACAAGGGGCTCGAGACCGAAACCGAAGTGGTCGAGGGCATGCAGTTCGACCGCGGCTATCTCTCGCCCTACTTCGTCACCAACCCCGACAAGATGATCACCGAGCTGGAGGATCCGCTGATCCTGCTGCACGAGAAGAAGCTGTCCAGCCTGCAGCCGATGGTTCCGCTGCTGGAAACCGTGATCCAGTCGGGCAAGCCGCTGCTGATCATCGCCGAGGACGTGGAAGGCGAAGCCCTGGCCACGCTCGTGGTCAACAAGCTGCGCGGCGGGCTGAAGGTTGCCGCCGTCAAGGCGCCGGGCTTCGGTGACCGTCGCAAGGCGATGCTGCAGGACATCGGCATCCTGACCGGCGGCCAGGTGATCAGCGAAGAGCTGGGCATGAAGCTGGAAAACGTCACGATCGACATGCTGGGCACCGCCAAGAAGGTGACCATCACCAAGGACGAAACCACCATCGTCGACGGTGCCGGCGACAAGGCCGAGATCGAGGCGCGCGTCGCCCAGATCCGTCAGCAGATCGAGGACACCACCAGCGACTACGACCGCGAGAAGCTGCAGGAACGCGTGGCCAAGCTGGCCGGCGGCGTTGCCGTGATCCGCGTCGGCGGCATGACCGAGGTCGAGGTGAAGGAGCGCAAGGACCGCGTCGATGACGCGCTGAACGCGACCCGCGCGGCGGTTCAGGAAGGCATTGTCGTGGGCGGTGGCGTTGCGCTGGTGCAGGGCGCCAAGGCGCTGGCCGATCTGAAGGGCAAGAACAGCGATCAGGATGCGGGCATCAACATCGTGCGCAAGGCGCTCGAAGCTCCGCTGCGCCAGATCGCCGAGAACGCAGGCGTCGACGGTGCCGTGGTTGCCGGCAAGGTCCGCGAAAGCGACGATCCGGCCTTCGGCTTCAACGCCCAGACCGAGGAATACGGCGACATGTTCAAGTTCGGCGTGATCGACCCGGCCAAGGTTGTGCGCACCGCGCTGGAGGATGCCGCATCGGTGGCCAGCCTGCTGATCACCACCGAGGCGATGGTGGCCGACGCCCCGCAGAAGGAAAACGCCGGTGCCGGCGCCGGCGGCGGCATGCCCGACATGGGCGGCATGGGCGGCATGATGTAAGCCGGCCTGAACAGGCGATTGATGGATCGGGGCTGCGCCTTGCGCGGCCCCGATTTCTGTCGGGATCTGCGGCTCGCCGGTCCTGACATCGACACGATTCACTTTCCGCCCCCGTTCCGCGCCTTTCAGCGAACGCCGATTTTCAGCGAACGCCCGATCATGTGACCTCTGTCGAGGCCGGCCCCGTCGGGCTGCTTTCGCTGCGCGGCTGAATTCCGGGTGACGCGACGTTCCCGGACCGGGCGGCTCGTATTGCCGGACCGCACGCCCTATCTTGCCGACATGCGCATGCTGCTCGCCATCGTTGTGTTCGCCAGCCTGATGCCGGGGCTGGCCCGGGCCGAATGCGTGGTGCTGCTGCACGGGTTGGCACGCACCGAGAAATCGATGCTGGTGATGGCCGGCGCCCTGAAGGACGCGGGCTATCAGGTTGTCAACCTGCGTTACCCGTCCACCGAAAAGCCGATCGAGGAGCTGGTCGCGGAAACCGTCCCCACGGCGGTCGCCGCCTGCGGCGACCGGACGGTGCATTTCGTGACCCATTCGATGGGCGGCATCCTGGTGCGGGCCTGGCTGGAGAGCAACCGCCCCGCAAGGATGGGGCGGGTGGTGATGCTGGGGCCGCCGAACCACGGCTCGCAGCTGGTGGACGAATTCGGCGATCTGGGGCCGTTCAGGTGGCTCAACGGCCCGGCCGGGCTGGAACTGGGCACCGGCGCGGAATCGCTGCCCAACCGGCTGGGTCTGCCTCGGTTCGAACTGGGGGTGATCGCCGGCAGCCGCTCGCTCAACCCGATCTATTCGGCGCTGATCGAAGGTGAGGACGACGGCAAGGTTTCGGTGGAGAGCACCCGGATCCAGGGGATGGACGACCATATCGTGCTGCCGGTGACCCACACCTTCATGATGATGAATCCGCTGGTGATCGAGCAGGTCCTGAACTTTCTGCGCGAGGGCAGCTTCGATCACGCGCTGAGCCTGGGCGAGGCAATCCGCCAGCGGCTGGCCGATTAGAGCCGGCCAGAGCCGGCCAGAGCCTGTCGCGTTCAACGGCATTCGCTCAGCCCGGAGCGCGCCCGCATGCAGGCGCGCCCGTCCGTCTCCTGCCCGGTTCGCTCCTGCCCGTCTGCTCCTGCCCGTCTGCTCCTGCCCGTCTGCTCCGGGCCGGGGCGGCGGCGGCCGGTTCAGCCGGCCGGGCCCAGCCGGCGGTTGGCGTGGCCCATCTTGCGGCCGGGGCGGGTTTCGGCCTTGCCGTATAGGTGCAGCGCCACGGCCGGATCGCGGGCCAGTTCGGGCACGCGGGCGATGTCCGCGCCGATCAGGTTGATCATCTCGATGTCGCTGTGCCGCTTGCCGTCGCCCAGCGGCCAGCCGGCAATGGCGCGGATATGCTGTTCGAACTGGTCGATCAGGCAGCCGTCCTGCGTCCAGTGGCCGGAATTGTGCACGCGCGGGGCGAACTCGTTGACGAGGAGGCCCGCCGGGGTCACGAAAAGCTCGACCCCGAGCACGCCCACGTAGTCCAGCGCGTTGAGGACGCGACCGGCGATCAGCACCGCGTCGGTGGCCTGGGCGCGGCTGATGCGGGCGGGCAGGGTGGTGGTGCGCAGGATGCCGTTCTCGTGCACGTTTTCGCCAGGGTCGAAACAGGCGACCTGCCCGTCGGCGCCGCGCGCTCCGATCACCGAGATCTCGCGTTCGAAATCGACGAGGCCTTCGAGGATCGCCGGAGCGCCGTTCATGGCCGCCAGCGCGGGGCCGGCATCGCCCGGTGCCTCCAGCCGGGCCTGCCCCTTGCCGTCATAGCCGAAACGGCGGGTTTTCAGGATCGCCGGCGTGCCGATCTGCGCCAGCGCCGCATCGAGCGTGGCGGCATCTTCCACCGGCGCGAAGGGCGCGGTTGCCAGGCCGAGCCCGTTCAGGAACGTCTTTTCGCTCAGCCGGTCCTGCGAGACCGCCAGCGCCCGGCGGTTGGGGCGAACGGGCGCGATCGCCTCGATCGTGTCGAGCGCCGAGGTGGGGATGTTCTCGAACTCGAAGGTGATCACATCCACCGAGCGGGCAAAGGATTCGAGCGCTGCAGAGTCGTCATAGGGGGCGGTCGTGACCCGGGCCGCCACCTGCCCGGCGGGCGGGTTCGGGCCGGGGTCGAAGATGTGGCAGGTGAAACCGAGCCGGGCGGCCGCCACCGACAGCATCCGCCCGAGCTGGCCGCCGCCGAGAATGCCGATCCGGGCACCGGGTGCGAGCCTGTCACTCATCGCGGGGCTCGTCGGCGATAGAGGCCGAAAGCGCCGCGCGCCACTCATCCAGCCGGGCGGCGAGCGCCGGATCGCCCAGCGCCAGGATTTCGGCTGCCATCAGCCCGGCATTGGCCGCCCCCGCCGCGCCGATCGCCATGGTCGCGACCGGGAAGCCGCGCGGCATCTGCACGATGGAATAGAGACTGTCCACACCGGAAAGCGCGCGGGTCTGCACCGGCACCCCGATCACCGGCAGGCGGGTTTTCGAGGCCATCATGCCGGGCAGGTGCGCGGCCCCGCCGGCGCCGGCGATGATCACCTGCAGGCCACGCGCGGCAGCGCTCCTGCCGTAGTCCCACAGCCGGTCCGGGGTGCGGTGGGCCGAAACGATCCGCCTTTCGTGGCCCACGCCCAGTTCTTCCAGCATGGCGGCCGCTTCCTTCATCGTGGCCCAGTCGGACTGGCTGCCCATGACGATTCCGACCTTGATATCAGACATGTGCCCGGCTCTCCCCCCGGCTCTCTCCAGGAATGGAAGGCGCACTATAGCGGCCCTGCGCGCCTAGGCAATGATATCCGGCGTCAGCTCGTCCTCGATTGCCGCGATGCGGTCCTTCAGCAGCAACTTCTGCTTCTTCAACCGCCGCAGGCGCAGCTGGTCGGGGTGGCGGGCCTCCTGCAGCGCGTGGATCGCTTCGTCCAGGTCGCGGTGCTCGCGCCGCAGCACGGCGAGCCGCACCCGCAGCACCTCCTGGTGATCAAGCTGTCTGGTTCCGCTCATGGCCCCGGTCGCCCGGCACGATCCGTGCCCGTCACGGGCGACAGGATACGCGTTTCCTGCCGTCTTGCCAAGGCTTTGCCGGCCTGCACCCTTGCAGGGAGGCCCCGTGTCTCCCATATCCTGTGCAGGGTCGCCGGTTTCGGGGCCGCAACGGATTGTCGCTTGATGAGGACACGGCATGACAAGGATGACACTGAGCACGCACCCCTTTCTTCTGGGGTTTGAGCGGCTGGAACGGCTGGTCGAGAGAACGGCCAGGTCCGAGGCGGGGGGCTATCCGCCCTTCAACATCGAGCAGACCGGCGAAGACAGCTACCGGATCACGCTTGCCGTGGCCGGCTTTTCCGAAGGCGACCTTTCGATCACGGTCGAGGACCGCCAGCTGGTGATCCGAGGCCGTCAGGAGGAAGATGAGGCGGATGCGGCCCGGGTGTTCCTGCACCGCGGGATCGCCGCCAGGCAGTTCCAACGCAGCTTCGTGATGGCCGATGGCGTCGAGGTATCCGGCGCGAAGCTGGAAAACGGCCTGCTGCATGTGGATCTGCGCCAGGCGCGCCCCGAGCCGAGCGTTCAGACCATCCGCATCAACAGGGGTTGAGAAAGGGAAGGGAGAGCGTCACGTGAACACGAAATATGCGAACCTGCCGCAGGGCGGGGCGCCGATCGTCTATGTGCGCCCGGTCCGGCCCGAAGAGCTGCCCGAGGATGTCCGCGCCCAAGTCGAGGCCGGCGGAATCGACAGGCTCTATGCCGTGCATGACGAAAACGGCGCCCGGCTGGCGCTGGTCAACGGGCGTTCGCTGGCCTTCGTGCTGGCGCGCCAGCATGACATGACGCCGGTGAACGTGCACTGAGGTGAACGTGCACTGAGGGGCGCAGGGCGGGGCGCACCCGCGCAGGGGCTGCCGGAACGGCCCGGCGTGTCGCCGCGATCCCCGCCGGGCTCTGCCGGAGCCCGCGGGACGGCGGAGCGGGGCGGCGGGGAGCGTCCCGCCAGCCGAAGCCTTGCCCGGACCCCGCTGCGTGCGGGGCTGGGGGCGTGCGGGGCGCAGGGGCGCTCAGACCCGGACCAGCCCCATGCTTTCCAGCTTGAGCAGCACCTGGTGGGCGCAGTGATCCACCTCCACGCCTTCGGTGTCCAGCCGCAGCTCGGGGTTCTCGGGGACGTCGTAGGGGTCCGAGATCCCGGTGAACTCCTTGATCTTGCCTTCGCGGGCCAGCTTGTAGAGGCCCTTTCGGTCCCGCCGTTCGCACTCTTCCAGGGAAGTGGCGACATGGACCTCGACGAAGGCCCCGAACTGCTCGATCTCCTCGCGCACGGCGCGGCGGGTGGCGGCATAGGGCGCGATCGGGGCGCAGATGGCGATGCCGCCGTTCTTGGTGATCTCGGCCGCGACAAAGCCGATGCGGCGGATGTTGAGATCGCGGTGCTCCCTGGAAAAGCCCAGCTCGGACGAGAGGTTCTTGCGCACGATGTCGCCGTCCAGCAGCGTTACCGGCCGGGTGCCCATCTCCATCAGCTTGACCATCAGCGCATTGGCGATGGTGGACTTGCCTGAACCGGAAAAGCCGGTGAAGAACACCGTGAACCCCTGCTTGTGGCGGGCCGGGTAGCGGCGGCGCAGCTGCTCCACCACCTCGGGGAAGGAGAACCACTCCGGTATTTCCAGCCCCTCCGAGAGGCGCCGGCGCAGCTCGGTGCCCGAGATGTTGAGCACGGTGGCACCCTCCTCGACCTCGTCGGCCGGTTCGTACTGGGCACGCTCCTGCACATAGACCATGTGCTTGAAGGGCACCATCTCGATGCCGATCTCGCTTTGGTGTTCGGCAAACAGTTCCTGCGCGTCATAGGGGCCGTAGAAATCCTCGCCGGCGGAGTTCTTGCCCGGGCCGGCGTGGTCGCGCCCGACGATGAAATGGGTGCAGCCGTGGTTGCGCCGGATGATGCCGTGCCAGACCGCCTCGCGCGGGCCGGCCATGCGCATGGCGAGGTTCAGCAGGCTCATGGTGGTGGTGGCGGCGGGGTATTTGTCCAGCACCGCCTCGTAGCAGCGCACGCGGGTGAAGTGATCGACGTCGCCCGGCTTGGTCATGCCCACCACCGGGTGGATCAGCAGGTTGGCCTGGGCCTCGCGGGCGGCGCGGAAGGTCAGCTCCTGATGCGCCCGGTGCAGCGGGTTGCGGGTCTGGAAGGCCACCACCCGGCGCCAGCCGAGCTTGCGAAACAGCGCGCGCAGCTCGTTGGGCGTGTCGCGGCGGGCCTTGAAATCGTAATGCACGGGCGGCTGGATGCCGGTGACCGGCCCGCCCAGATAGACCGGCCCGGCGGTATGGTGCAGGTAGTTGACGGCCGGATGCGCGACATCATCGGCGCCGAAGACCTTCTCGGCCTCGCGGCGCTTGTCCGGGATCCATTTGTCGGTGACCGACATGATCGCCAGGATCACGCCTTCCTGATCGCGCAGGGCGATGTCCTGGCCGGTCTCTATCGTGGCGGCGAAGCTTTCCGAAACGTCCAGCGTGATCGGCATCGGCCACAGCGTGGAGTCGGCAAGGCGCATCTTCTCGACCACGCTTTCGTAATCCTCTTGCGACAGGAACCCCTTGAGCGGGTTGAAGCCGCCGTTCATCAAGAGCTCCAGATCGCAGATCTGGCGCGGGGTCAGATCCCAGCTGGGCAGATCGCCGGCCTCCTGCTTCAGCTTCTGGGCGCTTTCGTGGGAAACGTAAAGCTCCGGGATCGGGGCAAGATTGGGCAATTGCATCTTTCGGGACCTTCCGGGCTGCCTGCAAAATACGAGAATTGCCCGGGCTTTAGCGCGCCATTGCGGCAGGATTCAAGCAGGCCGGGGCAAATTTCGGGAAATGCGGCGCATGTTGCGCGAAACGGCAGGCAGCTGGGCGAACGGTTCGCCCGCGCCCGCAAAGGCAGGCGGATTTCCTGCTTCCGGCCCGCCGCGGCTGCCCCCGGCAGGCCGGTTCGTGCGCCGCTCAGCCTTCGTCCTGTTCGGCGAGGAACTTCTCGGCCTCCAGCGCGGCCATGCAGCCCATGCCGGCGCTGGTGACCGCCTGGCGGTATTTCCAGTCGGTGATGTCGCCGGCCGCGAAGACGCCGGGGATGGAGGTGGCGGTGCTGTCGGGCGCCGTCACCACATAGCCGCCCATGTGGGTTTCCAGCTGGTCCTTCACCAGCTCCGAGGCCGGAGCATGGCCGATGGCGATGAACACGCCCTTGCAGGGGATTTCGGAAACCTTGCCGGTTTTCACGTTCTTCGCCCGCACCCCTTCGACCGCGAGCGGATCTTCGCTGCCGAACACCTCTTCAAGGGTGTGATCCCACAAGACCTCGATCTTTTCGTTCCTGAACAGGCGATGTTGCAGGATCTTCTCGGCGCGCAGCGCGTCGCGGCGGTGGATCAGCGTGACCTTCGAGGCGAAGTTGGTGAGAAACAGCGCCTCCTCCACCGCGGTGTTGCCGCCGCCGACAACCACCACTTCCTGGCCGCGGTAGAAGAAGCCGTCACAGGTGGCGCAGGCGGATACCCCGAAGCCCTTGAACTTCTCCTCGCTCGGAAGGCCCAGCCAGCGGGCCTGGGCGCCGGTAGCCAGGATCAGCGCGTCGGCGGTATAGGAGGTGCCGCTGTCGCCCTTCGCCGTGAAAGGGCGGCGGCCCAGATCGACGTTCACGATGGTGTCCGAAACGATCTCGGTGCCGACGGCGCGCGCGTGCGCTTCCATGCGGGCCATCAGGTCGGGGCCCTGCACCTCGATGTCGCCGGGCCAGTTCTCGACCTCGGTGGTGATGGTCAGCTGTCCGCCGGGCTGCATGCCCTGAACGAGCACCGGCTCCAGCATGGCGCGGCTGGCATAGACGGCGGCGGTGTATCCGGCCGGCCCCGAGCCGATGATGAGAACCTTCGCATGTTTTTCCTGTGGCATGGCTGCCCCCGTTTCCTGCATCTTGTCGCAAGGCATATAGACATGGCGGCAGGCCGGCGAAAGCCCTGCGACAATTGTTGCCTGGCCGGGCGGGCAACGGGAATGACGTGATTTTCCGAAATTTTATTGCGCCTTCTGTCGGCCAAACGTAAAACATGGAAAATGTCTCAGGAGAGCCGGCGCGCATGAGCAAACTCGATCCGATCGACCGGAAGATCCTGGCCGAGCTTCAGGCCGACGGGCGGATGACCAATGTCGAACTGGCCCGCCGGGTCGGGATCAGCGCCCCTCCCTGCCTGCGCCGGGTGCGCAGCCTGGAAGAGGAAGGCTACATCCGCGGCTACCATGCCGATGTGGATGCGCGTGCGCTGGGCTTCGAGGTGCAGGTCTTCGCCATGGTCGGGCTGATCAGCCAGGCAGAGGCCGATCTGGCCGCCTTCGAGGAGCGTTGCCGGAACTGGCCGCTGGTGCGCGAATGCCACATGCTCAACGGCGAGGTGGATTTCATCCTCAAATGCGTGGCGCCGGATCTTTCCACCTTCCAGAGGTTCCTGACCGGGGAGCTGACCGCAGCCGACAATGTGGCCAGCGTCAAGACCTCGCTGGTGATCAGATGCGCCAAGGATGCTCCGGGCCTGCCCTTCGAGGTGCTGGAAGAGCGCCTGAGCCGCGTGCCCTGAGGCGGCCCCGGAGGCGGCGGCCCGGGCACAGCCGGGCACAGGGAAAGGCGGGCGCGTTCACTCGGCGCGCTGGTGGTTCAGCGCACCGAAGCCCGTGTCCAGTGATTCCACCTGCGGAAACAGCGCGGCGAAATGGACCCGCAGCTCCTCGTCCATCTGCGATGCGGGCCGGTAGCCGGGGTGGTAGCTCTCGCACAGCACCCCGTTGGCATGCAGCAGGCTGTGCCGGCGCAGCACCAGGTGGAAGACCCGGATCTGCGAGACCGGCATGATCGCGATGATCGACTGCCCGTCCACCAGCGTGGCCGGATCATGCAGGGGCGAGCTCGAGTCGGTGGCGAGATGGCCGGGCAGGATGCGGGCCGCGCTGCCCAGGATCAGGTCGGGCGCGTTGCGGTCGTGGCCGTAGCGCCCGTCGGTGATCCGGAACAGCCGGCAGGGGGGCAGGCCGAGTTCGGCATGGTTCGGATAGGCGGTCATGGAGCCGATCCATTCCAGCGGCTGCAAACCGCCGTCGGCGGTTGCGATCATGTCTCCGGGTTGCAGGTCCTCCACGGCGACCGGGCCGTCTGCGGTCCGGATCAGGGTGCCCTGGGCGAAGGCGCTGAAGGCGCGCTCGAAGACCGGCAGGGCCGGGGCGACGCTGCTTTTGCAGCCGATGCCTCCTTCGGGCTGGCGCCAGGAGATCTCGTAACGGCGGGTCACGATGTCCAGCGGTCTGGCCCGGTACATGTTCCGGGCCGGGTGTTCCACCGTCCAGGCCGGTGGTTTGGGCAGGTGGATTCGTGAACGAACGACATAACTCATGCAAACAGTCCTTGTGCTGTCCGCATCTGCAACATGGCCCCCACCCGGCTGCAGAAGGACGAATGGCGGCATTCGATGCTTAACGGAAGGTTAAGTCAACCAGCGGCGCGTAGCGTCCAAAGCGCGTGGCCAATCCGGCATTCCGGTGCGGGTCTGTTGCCGGAAAGAGCGGGCGCCTCGCGTTCTGCGCACATATGCCGCGGGGGATTCATCTTCAGGGATCTTCCGGTTTCAGGGATCTCCGGTCGCTTGCCGCGTTCCTCAGTCGCTTCCGGTCAGCGCCCGGCATCGGCAACGGGCATTCCAGCCGGTGCGCCCGGCGCGGCGCGACCAGGGGAGATCGGGGGCGGTTCTGGCGGCGGCAAGAACCGATGCCAGCCAGCGGCGTTCGGGTTTCATGTTGCGTCTCCTCTGCTCAGCGGTCATCGCTGTCTGTTCGTGTCTGTTCGGGTCTGTCCGAGGCTGTTTGTCCGTGTCGTCTTCGCGCCGGTCTTCCAGGCCGGCACGATTACCCTGGCGGATGATTCCGGCATCCTTCGGGCAGGATCGCAGCATTTCCGGGCCACTTCCGGGGCGGCGGCGCCGGCGGCGATGCGGCCGCAAGCGGGGCGGGGCAGGTGCACCGGACGCGCCGGAGGCCGGCCCGGCCTGCAGGCCCCGGTTTCCGCGCCTGCCGGCGCTACAGGCGGATCGCGGAGATCAGCCGCCCGTAGTCGGCTTCCTGACGGTGGCGGCTGCGGCGGTAGGAGAAGAACCGCGCCGGGTCGCTGTAGGTGCAATGCCCGGTCCACTCCGCGTGGCCGACCCCGGCCCGGCGCAGCCGGTGCAGCCCGAATCCGGGCAGGTCGAACAGGTAGCGCCCGTCCGCGCCACCGGCGAAGAAGCGGCCATGTTCCGGGTCGGCATCGAGAAACCTTTCCAGGAATTCCGCTCCCACTTCGTAGGCGCGCTGGCTGATCGTCGGGCCGATCACCGCGCGGATCGAGGCGCGCCGCGCGCCGAGTTTCTCCATCGCCTCGACGGTCGCCTCCAGGATGCCCTTCAACGCTCCCTTCCAGCCGGCGTGGGCGGCGCCGATCACCCCGGCACCGTGATCGGCCAGCAGCACCGGCTGGCAGTCGGCGCTCAGCACCGTCAGGGCGATGCCCGGCACATTCGTGACCATCGCATCGGCCCGCTGCCCCGGGGCCGGCCCCTCGGCGCCCACGGTCAGCACATCGGCCGAATGTACCTGATGCAGCGTTGCCAGCTTGCCGGCGGCGGGCAGGCACAGCGCTTCGGCGACCCGCTGGCGGTTGAGTTCCACCGCCTCGGCCTGATCGGAAGAGCCGGTGCCGCAGTTGAGCCCCTCGAAGATGCCCGACGAGGCCCCGCCGCGGCGGGTGAAGAATCCGTGGCGCAGCGGGGCGAGGCATTGTGCAGTGATGATTTCCAGCGTCATGCGGTCTCGGTCATCCACCATGGCCCGGGGGTGGGGGAGCGCCTTTCGGGTGGAGGGCGATGGTCTTGAACAGGGTTCCCATTTCGGACGGGTCGGTCAAGCGGTGAAAGGCCGCAAGATGGCTTTCCAGCGCTTCGCCCCGCAATGATTCGGCAAGCTTTCGCGCCCGCGCGCCGATCCCCAGCCGGTGCAGGAAGGTTCCCTGCGTGATCATCGGGGTGACGGTCAGCAGCGGTGCGGCGGCCTGGCTCAGCGCCTCGAAATCCACATGCGCCGTCAGATCGGCCTGGCCCGGGTGCGCCAGCGGGTGGTCGGGGGCCTGCCGGTGGAGGGCCTGCAGCGTGTCGCCCAGCGAACGCCAGCCGCCGTAGTCGAACAGCAGCGCAACGCCGCCGTGGCGGGCGATGCTCCCGGCGAGCGCCTCGATCAGCGGGCCGGCGGCGGGGCGGTGCTCCACGATGTCGCCCGGGCGGGTGTCCTTCAGGCGGTGGTCGAGCAGCGCCAGCGGCGCCGGCTCCGACAGGGCGAAGGCCAGCGCGCCGTCGGCATCGAGCGTGACCTGCAGTTCGCGCCAGCCCCTTTCGTGGCGCCGGAACTGGCGGATAGGCAGCGCGTCGAAGAATTCGTTGGCGACCAGAAGAAGCGGCATTTCGGGCAGTGTCGCGGGGCTGTCGTGCCAGGTCGGCTCGTGCCCGCGCAGGGCGTCGGCCTGCAGGGCCCGCATCCTGGGCGCCGCCTCGACCAGATGCAGGCGCAGTGCCCGGTGAAAGCCCGGCACCATGCGGGTGGCCCGCAGGATGTCGGCCATCAGCGTGCCGCGCCCCGGCCCCAGTTCGACCAGGGCGAAGGGGGCGGGGCTGCCCTGCTCCAGCCAGCTTTGCGCCAGGGCGAGACCGACGAGTTCCCCGAACATCTGGGAAATTTCCGGCGCGGTGATGAAGTCTCCCTGCCGTCCGAAGGGCTCGCGGCTGGTATAGTAGCCGTATTCGGGGTGCAGCAGGCAGTCGGCCATGTAGTCGGCCAGGCAGATCGGGCCGGTTGCCGCGATCCGCCGGGCCAGCAGCCGGGCCAGCGGGTTCATCGCCCGGTGCGCTCCTGCCGGCGTGCCATGATGATGGCGGCGATGCCGATCAGGATCATCGGCAGCGACAGCAGCTGGCCCATGCTGAGCCCCCAGCCGCCGGCGCCGATCACCCAGCCGGCCGGGTTGTCGGGGGTGATGAACTGCGCATCGGGCTGGCGGAAGAACTCCACGAGGAAGCGGGCGCTGCCGTAGCCGGCGAAGAACAGCCCCGCCGTCTGTCCCGGCCGCTTCAGCCAGCCGCGCTTCCAGACGAGGTAGAGCAGCAGCGCCCCCAGCAGCGCCCCTTCCAGCGCAGCCTCGTAAAGCTGGCTCGGGTGGCGCGCGCACAGCCCTTCCACGCCCGGGCAGTCCTGGGCCGCCGCGCCGGGGAAGATCACCGCCCAGGGAAGATCGGCGGGTTTGCCCCACAGCTCGGCATTGATGAAATTGGCGGTCCGTCCCAGCATCAGCCCCGGCGGCACGGAGAAGGCCAGCGCGTCGGCCATCGAGGCCAGCGGCAGCCCGTGGCGGCGCGAAAACAGCCAGACCGCGGCCACGACCCCGAGGAACCCGCCGTGAAACGACATGCCCCCCTGCCAGACCTTCGGGATGTCCAGCGGATTGGCCAGGTAATAGGCCGGCTGGTAGAACAGCACGAAGCCGAGCCGGCCGCCGACGATCACGCCCACGATGATCCAGGTCATCAGGTCGTCGAGCTGCGCCTTGTCCATCGGCGGCGTGTCGTCGGGCCAGAGCGCGGGGCGTTTCAGCGCGCGCGCGATCAGCCACCAGCCGATGACGATCCCGGCGATATAGGCCAGCGCATACCAGCGCAGGGCCAGCTCGAATCCGCCGATTTCGATGGAGAACAGTTCGGGGCTGATGTTCGGAAAGGGGATCGCCATGCTCTGCATGAGGCTCTGGATGGCCTCGGGGTGGGGTGAAGTCAAGCCGGGCGGGCTTGTCTCGGGCGCGCCGGCGGCGCATACAGGGGGGGCAGGCTACAGGAGGCGCAGATGCAGAGCAGCAGCCGGATCCTCGATGACATCGCCAGGCTGATGACGAACGCAATGGGCGTTGCCCAGGGCGCACGTCAGGAGGCCGAGAACGCCATGAAGAGCCTGATCGAGCGCTGGCTGGCGGAACACGAATTCGTGACCAGGGAAGAATTCGAGGCGGTGCGCGCCATGGCCGTGCGCGCGCGGGAGGAAAACGATGCCCTCGCCCGGCGAATCGCGGCGCTGGAAGCGACGGTCGGCGGGGATGCGCCGGCGGAGAAGGCGGCGGCCGGGAAGAAGACGGCACGAGCGGCTTCGCGGACGAAGGCGAAGAAAGCCGCCGCCGGAAAGGCGGGGAAGGCCGGCTGAGCGGCCGCAGAGGCATGCCCGCCCGGGCGTTCGCCCCGCCGGACTTCATCCCCCATCCCCTGCAGAGAAGCCCCTGCAGAGAAGCTCCCGGACACGCCCGGCCGGCGATGCGTGGCGCGCCGTCCGCTGCATCGCCCCGGGCATCGCGCGCCCAGCGGTTGTGCATTCCGGGGCGGAGGGCGCGAAAACCGTGAACCGGCAAATTGCCCCTTTACAGGGGCGGCCTTTCCCTGCACCATATCTGGTAAGCAGCGGCCTCGGTTACGCTGCTTCTTGATTGGGCATCAAGCTCTGGTAGCTGGCTGCGTTTGCGGAGCCATGTCCATGAGCGGGCGGTTTGACGAGGCGGATCATGGCATCCATCACCCAGGAGTTCCTTGCAGCGGATCCACATCCGATCGACATCGTGGAGCATGTCGCCGAGCTGCACCGCTGGGAGTTCGACCGGGTCGCCGACGACCAGATCGCGATGGCGGTAGAGGGCCAGTGGCGGGGCTATTCGATCACCCTGGCCTGGTCGGACAGCGACGAGACCCTGCGTCTGATCTGCACCTTCGAGATGGATCCGCCCGAGGGCACCCTGAACGGGCTGTACGAGGTGCTGAACCGCACCAACGACATCTGCTGGAGCGGGGCCTTCACCTATTGGGAAGCGCAGCGGCTCATGGTCTATCGCTACGGGCTGATCCTGAGCGGCGGCCAGGTGGCGGGCGCCGAGCAGGTGGACGTGATGATCAGGGCCGCCGTGGCCGCCTGCGAGCGCTTCTACCCGGCGTTCCAGATGGTCACCTGGGGGGAGAATTCGGCGCAGGATGCGATGCGGGTGGCCATCGCCGAGGCCTACGGGCACGCCTGACGGGCTTGCCCCGGATGTTGAAAGCTGTAGCAATTCCGGGCGTGGATGGCTGGCTGTCGGAGGATCTCATGGCGATGACGGAACTGGCGCAGCGCGGTCTGGTGCTGCTGGGCTGCGGTCGGATGGGCTCGGCGATGCTGGCCGGCTGGCTGGAGCGGGGGCTGCCGGCGCGTGCGGTCTGGGTGCTGGAGCCCGGGCCCTCCGAGTGGTTGCGCGGGCTTGAAGGCATCAGGCTGAATGCCGGGTTGCCGGACAGCCCGGCGGCCGTGCTGGTTGCGGTCAAGCCGCAGACGATGGACGAGGCCCTGCCGGCGCTCCGGCATCTGGGCGCGGGGGAGACGCTGTTTCTTTCGGTGGCGGCGGGGATCCCGCTCGGGAAATACGAGGCGATTCTGGGCAGGAAAACGCCGGTCGTCCGCGCGATGCCCAACACGCCGGCGGCCATCGGCAGGGGCATCACGGCGCTGATCGGCAACGGTGCCGTGGACGAATCCCGGATGCAGATGGCCGAGAGCCTTCTTTCGGCGGTCGGGGAGGTGGTGCGGCTGGACTCCGAATCCCAGATGGATGCGGTAACGGCGGTTTCCGGCTCCGGCCCGGCCTATGTGTTCCACCTGATCGAGACGCTCGCGGCCGCCGGCACGGCCGAGGGGCTGCCCGCCGATCTGGCCATGAGGCTGGCCAGGGCCACCGTCGCCGGGGCCGGAGCGCTGGCCGGGACGGCCGATGAAAGCCCGGAGCAGCTTCGCATCAATGTCACCAGCCCCGGCGGCACCACGGCGGCGGCGCTCGAGGTGCTGATGGATGCCGAGACCGGCTTTCCGGCCCTGCTGCGCCGGGCGGTGGCGGCGGCGGCGGCGCGCTCGCGGGAGCTGGGCGGGTGAGCGAGATCACGTTCGATGATTTCCTGAAGGTGGACATCCGCGTGGGCACGGTTGTCCGGGCCGCGCCCTTCCCCGAGGCCCGCAAGCCCGCGCTCAGGCTCTGGATCGATTTCGGGCCCGGGATCGGCGAACGGAAAAGTTCGGCCCAGATCACCGTGCATTATCAGCCTGATGCACTGATCGGCCGCCAGGTGATGGCAGTGGTGAATTTCCCGCCGCGCCAGATCGGGCCGTTCATGTCCGAAGTGCTGGTGCTGGGCCTGGCGGACGAAAACGGCGACATCGTGCTGATCGGCCCCGACCGGCCGGTCCCCGATGGCGAAAGGATGCACTGAACAGGGCGTATTGGGAAAACGGCGAAGGGAAACAGCCGGGAGGATGCAGCGATGAAGACGCTCCTGATTTCGCGCCGCCTGCCCGAGGCGGTGATGGCCCGGGCGCGGGAAGCCTTTGCGGTGCGCCTGCGCGAGAAGGATGCGCCGATGAGCCCGGAAGAGGCGGCCGCGGCGCTGCGGGAACATGATGCGATCCTGCCGACCCTGGGCGACGGTTTCGATGCCGGGGCCTTTGCCGCGGCCGGCGCGCCGCGTTGCCGGATCCTCGCCAATTTCGGGGTCGGCTACAATCACATCGACGTGGCGGCGGCCCGCGCAGCGGGGGTGGTTGTCACCAACACCCCGGGGGCGGTGACCGATGCCACCGCCGACATCGGGTTGATGCTGCTGCTGATGGCGGCCCGCCGGGCCAGCGAGGGCGCGGCGCTGGTGCGCTCGGGCCGCTGGACGGGCTGGGCCCCGACCCAGCTTCTGGGGATGCATCTTGGCGGCAGGACGCTGGGGGTGGTCGGCATGGGGCGGATCGGGCGGGCGATCGCCCGGCGCTGCCATTTCGGCCTGGGAATGGAGGTGGCATTCTTCAACCGCTCGCGGCTGGAAGAGCCGGGCATGCCGGCCCGCCAGCTGGACAGCCTGGCGGAACTGGCAGCGGCGGCGGATGCGGTGGTGGTGGCGCTGCCCGGCGGCCCGCAGACCCGGCACATGATCGGTGCGGAGTTCTTTGCGGCGATGCGGCCGCATGCGGTTTTCGTCAATATCGCCCGGGGCGACATCGTGGAGGAGGCGGCGCTGATCGCGGCTCTGGAGCAGGGAAGGATCGCCGGCGCCGGGCTCGATGTCTACGAGCACGAGCCGGAAGTCCCCCCGGCGTTGCGGGCGCTGCCCAATGTCGCCCTGCTGCCGCATCTGGGCACCAATGCGCTGGAAGTGCGCGAGAACATGGGGATGATGGCGCTCGACAATCTCCTGGCCTGGGCCCGGGGAGAGGAGCCGCCCAACCGGGTTGCCTGACCGGCCGGCGGCACCGCGCCTGCGGGCGGCCCGCGCGGACGGCGGCGCCGGTCAGGCGCTGGTGTTGCGGTCGCCGATTTCCTCGCGCCAGTGCCGGCGGCAGAGCGATACATAGGTTTCGTTGCCGCCGATCTGCACCTGGGCGCCGTCCTTGAGCACCTTTCCGTCCGGGCCGAGCCGCACCACCATGGTGGCCTTCTTGCCGCAGTGGCAGATGGTGCGCACCTCGCGCATCTCGTCGGCCAGCGCCAAGAGCGCGGCCGAGCCGGGAAACAGCTCGCCCCGGAAATCCACCCGCAGCCCGTAGCACATCACCGGCACGTTCAGGTCGTCCACCGCGCGGGCCAGCTGCCAGACCTGCTCGCGGCTCAGAAACTGCGCCTCGTCGATGAACACGCAGGCAACCGGCCCAGCTTCCAGCCGCCGCGCGATCTTGGCAAACAGGTCCTCGCCGGTCTCGAAGGTGTCGGCTTCGCAGCCGATCCCGATCCGCGATTCGATCCGCCCTTCGCCGGCGCGATCGTCGAGCCGGGCGGTCAGCAGATAGGTTTCCATGCCGCGCTCGCGGTAGTTGTGCGCGGCCTGAAGCAGCAGCGTGGACTTGCCGGCGTTCATCGTCGAGTAGTGGAAATACAGCTTTGCCATGGCGGCAGCTAAACCGAGCCGCGGGCCGACTGCAAGCGCCTGCGCGGAGCCGGCGCACCCGGCACCGGAGAGACGGCGGCGGGAAAGACGAGCGGGCAGGAAAAACGAGCGAACAGAGGTATCCGACATGTCCCACGGGACCGCGGGCCTGAGCCCGTTGGGGATGGAGCAGATCCCGAGTCATGCATTTTCCGGATTTGCCGCTGCCTGCGGGATCCGCAAGGCAGCGCCAGCGACCGAAGCCGCCCCCCTGTCCGCTCACCGGCACGAAGCCGGCTCTCGCCCCGGGAGTGCCGGGACGGATTATGAATGACATTTCCCCACCGGGGCAGTAATGGGAAAATGCGGGGCGTTTTCCCCTGTGTGGCATGCAATGTATGGGTGGTGCATGATGTCTGATTACCGGAATTACCTGAAACGCCATACCGAGAGTCTGGTCAAGGACATGGGGCTGGAGGCGGCCTGCCGTCTCACCGGCAGGTCGAAGGCCACGCTTGGGCGCTACTATTCCGAGGCGCCGGAGCACCGGGATCGCTTCATGCCGATCGATGTGGTCGCCACGCTCGAGGCCGCGGCCTCCTACCCGCATGTGACCGGCGCGCTTGCCGAGCTGCGCGGGATCACGCTTTCCTATGACGGCACGTCCAGGAACTGCTCGACCGGCGGGGTGAATTCCGACGTGATCACGCTCAGCCAGCGCTTCGCGGTGCTGATGGCCGAGTACAACCAGTCGATAGAGGACGGGGTGATCACCCTGTCCGAGGCGCGCCGGCTCCTGCGCGAGACGATCGCGATCCAGGAGGTTCTGCTGAGCATGAAGCTGAACCTCGAGGAAGAGGCGGTCTCGGCCGGCGGCTGAGGGGCGTCGCCCCCGGACGCCGGCGCTCCCCGGGACGCTCAGAGAAACACCCGCTCCACGAACCAGAACGCCCCGACGAGGGCGATTGCCAGCGAGGCAGGCCGGGCGATCGCGCGCCGATACCACGGCTTCCGCCCGAACGGGTATCCGAGCAGGGCCCAGGCGGCGCCGATCACCCCCAGCTGCCCCAGCTCGACCCCGATGTTGAAACCGATCAGCCCGGTTGCGAAGCGGGCGGGGTCCAGCCCGATTTCTCCCAGGACGGCGGCAAAACCCAGCCCGTGCAGCAGCCCGAAGCCGAAGACGACCACCGGCCGCCAGGGGCGCATCTCTCCCAGCAGGATGTTTTCCACCGCGACATAGACGATCGAGGCCGCGATCAGCGGTTCGACCACCGCCGGGGGTATCTGCACGATTCCCAGTGCAGCCAGCGCCAGCGTCGCCGTATGTGCCGCGGTGAAGGCGGTCACCTGGAACAGCAGCGGGCGCAGCTTCAGCGAGAAGAAGAACAGCCCGAGCACGAACAGGATGTGATCGAGCCCCTTGGGAACGATATGTTCGAAGCCGATCTTCACGTAATCGGCGAAGACGCGCGCCCAGGGCTGTCGGGCGGGCCGTTCGCGGGGCATCGGTTCGGACATGTCGCCGCCGGTCAGATAACCGGAATAGCCGTCGCCCGAAGCCAGGATCTGGCGCACCACCAGCGGCCCGTAGGCGGCATCCCAGCCGAAGACGACGGGCGTGCCGTCGTCGGGCAGGCGCGCCTGCAGGCGCAGCAGGCTGTCGCGCGGCAGCGTCAGGTCGCCGGGAGGGGGGATTTCCAGCCCGGCCGGTTCCGGCGTCAGCGGGGTTTCGCCGGCCCGCAGCCGGATGCCGCCGGCGATTCCGGGCCAGCCGGTCTCGAAGGCGGCGTGCAGCGCGGCCGGCTCCAGCGCGCGCAGCGCATCGTAGCGGGCCGCGTTCGGAGAATCATTGGTGTCGGCAACCGCGCTTGCGTCGATTCCGGCAAGCAGGGTTTCCAGGCTCAGGCGGATCTCGATCTCGACCCGCTCCCCGGAAATGCGCAGATCGGCGATCGCCGGGCGGATCTCGTGGGCGGTGGCCGGCGCCAGCCCGGCCGAAAGGGCAGCAACAAGGGCGGCAAGAAATGCCGGCAGGATGCTTGACAGCAGGTTCGACCATGTCCGCATATGGCGGTAAGGAGTGCACCCGATCATGAGAATTCTTGCCTGTCTTGCAGTTTGCCTCTCTCTTATCACGAATGCCGCGCTTGGCCACGAGTTCTGGATTTCCCCGCAGAAATATCGGATCGCGCCGGGCGAAACCCTGCTTGCCTCGCTGCGGGTGGGGCAGAATTTCTCCGGGGCGTCGGTCAGCTATCTGCCGCCGCGCTTCCGGCGCTTCGATCTGGTCCGCGGCGAGCGGATCCTGCCGGTCGCGGGGCGGCTCGGTGACGATCCGGCATTGTCGGCCACCCTTCCGGAGCCGGGGCTGTGGATCGTGGTGCACGAGACGGCCGACAGCATCCTCACCTGGGACGGCTGGGAGGATTTCGCCGCCTTCGTCCGGCACAAGGATCTCGGCGATACGCTGGAGCGCCATGTCGCGCGCGGCCTGCCGCCGGAGGGCTTTCGCGAACGCTACCGCCGCTTCGCCAAGGCGCTGATCGCGGTGGGCGCGGGGCAGGGCCGCGATTCGGCGCAGGGGCTGCGCACGGAGCTCGTGGCCCTGGACAACCCCTATGCGGACGATCCGCCCGGCGGGTTGCGCATACTCCTGCTGTTTGCCGGGCGCCCGCGCGCCGATGCGCAGATCGAGATCTTCGAGAAGGCTCCCGGCGGGCAGGTGACGGTCAGCACCCGGCGCACCGACGCTGCGGGGATCGCAACGATCCCGCTCCGCCCCGGGCATGAATACCTGCTGGATGCGGTGACGATGCTGCCGCTGGAAAACGCGGGCGATCCGGCCGCGCCGGCGTGGGAATCGCTCTGGGCCTCGCTGACCTTCCGGGTGCCGCCGGAAACGCCGTGACCGGCGCGGCGCGCCGCCCTGCCGCGGGCGGGTTCCGTCCCGCCCGCGCGGCGGATCTCGGCGGTTTTCCGCCTGCGGTCGCCGGTGCGGGCGGAACCGGCCGCGCGCTCTTGCCGTGCCTGCCCGCGCCCGGCTATCGGGGAGCGGGGCCGGGGGATCCGCCGGCCGGGCTGTTGTGGGGGATGCAATGACGCAAAGGGGTGCGCCGGCCGGGGAGGCCGCGCCGCATGACTGGCTGTTCGATGCATTGTGGGCGCTTTCAGACCGCAGCATCGAAGCGGGGTTGCCGCGTCTGGCGGCATGTCTGGAGGAGGCGATGGATGTCTATCTGGAAGAAAGCGGCACCGCTTGCAGGCCGCTCTTCCGGAGCCGCCGGGCGTGCCGTCAGGGCGCGGTGCGTCGGCAGGGGACATGCCCGCAGGCACATCTGCGCCCCGGGCAGCAGGAGCGGCTGCGCCGTTTCCTGGAGGCGCGCGCCCGACCCTGAGCCGGCGGGGAGCGGAACCGGGGCGGCTCGCAAGCGCCGTGCCCCGGCCCGCAAGGCCGGCAGGTGCCGCTTGCGCCCCTCCGCCGGTTCCGCCGCCCGGTTCCGCCGCCCGGGGCTGCCGACGGGGCAGGGCCGCCTGTTTCGCTCCGGAGACCGTTTCAGCCCTGCAGGCTGCGCACCGACAGTTCGCCCTCGCGGGCCGCCTTCATCGCCAGCGCCGCGGCGTGGCTGGCGGCAAGCGTGGTGAAATAGGGGATCCTGTCCATCAGCGCCACGTTGCGCATCGAGCGGCTGTCTTCCACCGCCTGCGCCCCTTCGGTGGTGTTCATCACCAGCTGCACGCCGCCGTCCTTCATCGCGTCCACGATATGCGGCCGGCCTTCGTAGACCTTGTTCACCACCTCCGCCTCGATGCCGTTTTCACGCAGGAAGGCGGCGGTGCCCCGGGTGGCGATGATCTTCAACCCCAGCTCGGCAAGGATGCGGGCGGTTTCCAGCAGCTGTGCGTTCTTGTCGCCTTCCTTGATCGAAAGGAAAACGGTGCCGGAATCGGGCAGATGGGTGCCGGCGCCCAGCTGGGCCTTGAGGAAGGCGCGGGGGAAGCTGCGATCCCAGCCCATGACCTCGCCGGTGGAGCGCATCTCGGGGCCCAGAAGCGTATCGACGCCGG